>OBXF01000182.1_pt1 | contig 75326 bp, 49 predicted proteins | sample 1495371 | NCBI WGS metagenome assembly OBXF01 (sample SAMEA2580143, study PRJEB22360) | human gut metagenome | biome: human gut; feature: human-associated habitat; material: faeces | place: Denmark | collected 2008/2010 | reverse complement strand
CGCCGTCGCGGCAAGTTGCTGGGCGAGCCTAAGCCGGAGGCCAAGCTTCCGGGCGGCGTGGTGCAGCCCTCGTTGCCGTTTGGCGAACCGGAGCCCACGTCTGAGCCTTCAAGCGAGCAGGAGACGCCGGCCGCCGAGCAGGCTACTGCCGCCGAGACCGTCGCGCCCGCGCCCGAGGCCGCGCCCGCAGCCACCGAGGCCGCATCGGAGTCCAATGACCGCCTGGCCGCCATGATGCGCCGCAGCGCCCGCCGCGAGGAAGCCTACGTGCCCACCTCGCAGCTCCGCCGCTTCACCCTGCCCGATTCGGCGCCCATCATGCGCCGCGTCATGGGCTTTCTGTCCGACCAGGCCCGCACGCTCATCCATGCCGGCGTGTCGCGCGATCGCATCTGCATCGATCCTGGTCCGGGCTTTGGTAAGTCGGCTAACGAGGACATCGTCATCCAGCGCGAGACTGCCAAGATGGCGTCACTGGGCTATCCGCTCATGTGCGCCGTGTCGCGCAAGCGCTTTGTGGGCGCCGTCTCGGGCATGACCGAGGCCGCCGAGCGCGATGCCGCTACGTTTGGCGTGTGCCTGGGCGCCATCCAGGCCGGTGCCAACATCGTGCGCGTGCACGACGCTGCGGGTTTTGCGCAGTTCCTGAACGGCTACTGGGCGGTTGCCAAGCCACAGCCGCGCCGCGCATTTGTGGCCGTGGGCTCCAACCTGGGGCATCGCTGCGACAACATCCGCGCCGCACGCGAGATGATCGCCGAGATTCCACTCACCTGCGTGTCTAACTCCTCCAAGATTTATGAGAGCGAGCCGGCCTACGAGACGCGCCAGGACGCGTTTGCCAACGCCGTCATCGAGATCAAGACCGAGCTGGCGCCGCTGGTACTGCTCGATGAGCTCATGAAGATCGAGGCCGAGCTGGGGCGCGACCGCTCCAAGAAGGCCAAGGCCAACGGTCCGCGCACCATCGACCTGGACCTGCTGTGGATGGATGGCGAGACCCACGGCGGCAAAAAGCTGCGCCTGCCGCATCCTCTCATTGGCGAGCGCGACTTTGTGCTGGTGCCGCTCGAGGACCTGATGCACGACCCGGCGCGGTTCTTCCGCTACAACGGTGTCGAGGTCAAGGAGCCCGAGGACCGCGTGGGCCATATCGTGGGCGAATTGGGGCGTATGTAGATGATCGAGATGAATGCTGTTGTCGCCGGCACCGAGCTCGACGCGGCGCGCGACGCGGGCCGCGAGGGCGTGTCCGCGGGCTGGTGCGCGTGGAGCGCGGGCGATGCTTCGCTGACGTTTTCGCTGGTTGTGCGCCCCGATGTGAACATGCATGCCTTCCACGGCCTGCCGTTTGTGGCCGCGATGGGCATGATGGACGCGCTCGTGGGCACGGCATCGACGCCGGGGTTGGGCCTTGCCGGTAAGGTGGGTATCCAGTGGCCGAGCGACATTGTGTGCGGCGCGCCCGCATTTGAGACGTCGTTCGCGCGCGTTACCGTGAACGGCGGTGCCGGTGCCGCGGGCATGTTCGGTGCCGTGACGGTGGATATTGAGCTTTCGGCGTTGAGCGAGCTCGGTGTGGATGCGGCCGACGAAGCGCTGGTCGAGGAGTTGGCCGCCGCCGTGCTGACCCGTGTGGACACCTGGGCGGTTGTTGCCAACACGCCGCAGGGCGCTGCCGGTCCGCTGGCTCCCGTGCTGGGCGAGTACTTCGACATGGTGCCGCTGCTGGGCCGCCAAGTTGCCGCGGTGTCGCCCAACGGCTTGCCGCTTGCGGTCGGTGTGTTTGCGGGCCTGGACATCTGGGGTCGCGCGACCATCAAGACCGATGCCGGCGAGCAGGAGTTTCCGCCCGAGGCTGTACGAATTCGCGGACTGTAACGCGAGGCGCCCGCGCTCAAAGATAACGATGACAACGAAGCCCTCTTCGGCCTGTGCCGGGGAGGGCTTCGCCTATCTGAGGAATAGGCTTGGCGAACGTTTGCGGGGGAGCTGTGGCATCGGGTGTACTCGACTTAAGCCCCTGCTCTATCCCAGCTCCTGCATGCGGCGGTAGATTTCGCAGATACCCTTGATGGTGAGCTGTCCGTCGACTACGTCGAAGGCATCGGTCGAATCGGCGACGATGCCGGCGAGACCGCCCGTGGCGATAACGGTGGCATCCTCGCGGCCCAGCTCGCGCTTCATGCGCGCGACCAGGCCCTCGGCCATGGCGGCGGCGCCCATCACGGCGCCGACCTTGATGCACTCCTCGGTATCGCGGCCGATGGCGTGCTCGGGCGCCTCGAGCGGCACGCTGGCGAGCTTGGCGGCTCGGGCGGCGAGCGCGTCCATCGAAATGCGGATGCCCGGCGCAATCGCTCCACCAATGTAATAACCGTCCTCATCGATGACGTCGATATTGGTCGCGGTGCCAAAGTCCACCACGATTGCCGGCGCGCCGTAGAAAGTTTCGGCCGCAACGGCGTTAGCGACGCGGTCGGCACCTACGGCCTGGGGACGCGCCGCGCGCAGCTTGGTCACCGCGGCCGTCTGCGGTCCGATGACGATGGCATCTGCGGCAATGCGGTCGGCCACGGCGTGCCATTCGCGCGAGAGCTGCGGCACCACGCCCGCAAAGGCGATCGCGTCGACCGCGTCGAGCGAAAGGCCGTACATCTTAAAGAAACCCATCAGGCGCACATGGATCTCGTCGGCGGTATAAGAGCGGTCGGTGGGCATGCGCCACGACTGCACCAGCTCGTCTCCGTCAAACAGGCCCATGGCCGTCTGCGTGTTTCCCATATCGATAGCGAGCAGCATGTCTACTCCCGGTGTTGGCATAAAAGGACGCGCACCATTGTATACGCGCCGTCGACGGCGCTCGGCCGCGATTCGTTTACGGTGATAGGGGCTGAGGGGTTTTAAATATGAAGGAATTATGCTCTACGAGATTTTCCTTGCCGTTTACCGAACTCCCGCGTAATATTCTTTCTTGCGCACATGAGGCGCCCAGACATTGCGGGGTGGAGCAGTCTGGTAGCTCGCCGGGCTCATAACCCGGAGGTCGTAGGTTCAAATCCTGCCCCCGCGACCAAGAACTTGCAGCTCGTCGGCCTAGCCGGCGAGCTTTTTTGTTATTTCGGGACCGTGTTTTCGGTCCAATTCTCGGCCTCTCAAACAAAATCTCGATCTGTAACATCTAGACCCGATTTGGGCGGCCAGGTGTTACAGATCGAGATATACCGGTGGGTTGGGTCGTGTTTGTCTAAATCTGTAACACGAGGGACGGATTTTGCCGAGTTGTTGTTATAGATTGAGATTTTCTAGCAGGCGGGTTTGGTTTGTCTCGATCTGTAACAGTAAGACCCAGTTTTGCCGCGTAACTGTTACAGATTGAGACAAACCGACGGGCCGCCCCGCCCACCCCCATCCACCTGCCGCCACCTGATATTCGCCGATTTCCGTTGTGCCGCTGTGCCCCCATGCCATATCCTCTAGACAACTACGCGGCATCATCGCCGCCGCGCCTACAAGAGAGGAATGTCCATGACCGCACCTGCATCCAAGCTGCTCCAGCCCATTACGGTTGGCCCCCTTGAGCTCAAGAACCGCATTATATTTCCGCCGCTGACCACCGGCTACGAGGAGCGCGACGGTTCCATTGGCGAGCGCAGCCTGGCTTTTTACGAGCGCCTGGCCCGTGGCGGCGTGAGCTACATCGTCATCGGCGACGTTGCTCCCGTCATGACCGCAAGCCCCACGCCCAAGCTGGCAACCGACGCTCAGATCCCCACGTTTAAGGCCCTGGCCGACACCGTCCACAAGCACGGTGCCAAGGTTGCGCTGCAGCTGTTCCACCCCGAGTACGACGTGCCCGGTGTCGGCCGCATGGTCATGGGTTCCATGGCCGCCGCCAAGGCCGCGCAGGAGGCCAAGGCCGCCGGCGACGAGGAGGCCTTTGCCGCCAAGATGGCCGAGTCCAACGAGATCCGCAATCAGGCCTACGCCAAGCTGCACCACGACATGCAGCACTTTGTGAACGAGGCCAGCGTGGATCAGCTCACCCAGATCAAGGAGGCCATCGCTGCCTCGGCCGCCCGCGCGCAGCAGGCCGGCATCGACGCCATCGAGGTCCACGGCGACCGTCTGGTGGGTTCGCTGTGCTCCGCGATCCTCAACCAGCGCACCGACGAGTACGGTGGCTCGTTCGAGAACCGCGTCCGCTATGCGCTCGAGGTCGTCGCTGCCATTAAGGAAGCCGCGCCGCAGCTGATGGTGGAGTACAAGCTCCCCGTGATCATGGAGAACCCCGACGGCACGCCGCGCGGCAAGGGCGGCCTGCAGCCCGACGAGGCCTGCGAGTTCGCCAAGCTGCTCGAGGGCGCGGGCATCGATATGATCCAGGTCGCGCAGGCCAACCACACCGGCAACATGGGCGACACCATTCCGCCCATGGGTGCCATGCCCTACAACTGGACGCTGCCCGTGGCCGAGCGCGTCAAGGCCCTGGTCTCCGTGCCGGTGGCAACCGTCGGCCGCGTGGTCTCGGTCGAGGCCGGCGAGAAGATTCTGGAAGACGGCGCCGCCGACATCATCGCCTACGGCCGCTCGCTCATGTGCGACCCCGACATTGCGCTGAAGGCCGCCACGGGCGAGCCCATCCGCGAGTGCCTCAACTGCAACAAGGGTTGCGTCGACGCGATCCAAAACCGCAAGTACATCTCGTGCGTGCTCAACGCCGAGAACGGCGACGAGGCGACCATCGCCATCAAGCCGGGCGAGGGCGACAAGAAGATCGCCGTGGTGGGCGGCGGTATTGCCGGCCTGGAGGCCGCACGCGTGGCGGCCAAGCGCGGCTACGACGTGACCATCTACGAGGCGAGCGATCACTTGGGCGGCCAGATTGTGCTGGCGGCCGCGCCCCCGCGCAAGGACGAGATCATGCGCTCGGTCGAGTACTACGAGAAGATTCTGCCTGGCCTTGGCGTGAAGGTTGAGCTCAGCCACGTCGCTACGGCAGAGGACCTCAACGCCGCCGATGCCGCGATTGTGGCTGTGGGCGCGCACGACGTGGTCATCCCCGTTCCGGGTGCCGACTCGGACAAGGTCGTCTCGAGCTGGGACGTGCTGGCCGGCAAGGTGGAGCTTACGGGCCGCGTCGCCGTCATTGGCGGCGGCCTGGTGGGCACCGAGACTGCCGAGTACCTGCTGCAGCACGGCTGCGAGGTGGCGATCGTGGAGATGCTCGACAAGATTGCCGCGGGCGAGTCCGAGACCATTCTGCCGCTGATTATGAGCGACTTTGCCGAGCACAACGTGGAGCAGCACGTGAAGACCCGCCTGACCGCCATTACCGACGAGGGCGTGGAGGCTGTTCGCACCACCGAGGACGGCGCCGAGGAGCCGGTGAAGATCGCCTGCGATTACGTGGTGATGGCCGTGGGCTCCAAGGCCAACGCGCTTGACCTGGATGGCGTGACGGTGCCCGTGACCTACGTGGGAGACTGCTCGGGCGAGCGCACCGCCGACATCGCGAGCGCCATTCGCACGGCATATCACGCGGCCAACGAGCTGTAGTTGAACATCGCGGCCAGGCGGGGCGGTAGCACGGATCCGTCTCGCCCGGCTGTGTCCCGTCGGGTGTCAACCGGTGCGGGGCCTGCAAGGGCAGCAGGTCCCGCCCTTTTTGTTTTGCTCCGGTGGATGGCAATGCGAGGTAATCATGAGGAGTGAGGACGTCTACTGCCTTGCAGATCACTCGAAATTATTGGGGGAGGGGTTAATAACTATATCCTCTATACCAAAGGACATAAAGAGATGTCAATTTTGTTGACAAGCGAATGACGATTAGCTGCGAGTCAGCTACCAGCGTAAATAATCGATAAAGAAATGTCGTAATTTGGTGCCAAATGCCCAGATAACGCCGCGTCTATTTTAATTAACTGCTTTGAGCAAACAGTAAAATGCTACTATCTAACTTGCACGTAAGAAAGCAGATTAACGGTTAAGGCTAAGAAGTGGCAGGTATGTCGGAAGCAACTAGGACTCGCACGCATGCGCCCGAGGTTAGGCAGCGCGCCGTCGAGATCCTCCAAGAGGGGGTCGGCCATCGCGCCCTCGCCGCGGAGCTTGGCATTCCCCAGGCCACAGCTCGTCAGTGGGCCCGCGCGTATGCCGTGGGCGGTGCCGACGCCGTTCTCAATGCCGGTTCGCATCATCACACCTATTCGTACGACGTAAAGCTCGCTGTGGTTAAGGACCGTCTGGAAAACGGCTTGACGGTTCGCGAGGCCATGATCAAGCACAAGATTCCCAGCGAGTCTTCGGTCAAGGCTTGGTGCCGTCAGTACCGCGAGAGCGGTGAGTCCGCACTGGTCGATAAGCCGCGCGGCCGCAAGCCACGCGTTAAAAAGGCGGAATAGCAAACGGGATGGTGCGCCCACAGGGGCGCATTTTTCTTGCCGCGCCAACTTTTTGGACCGGCGCGAGCCTGTCGGGACATCCTCCAACGTGGCCAATAAACTGCACGCAGTGGCCCGCGCGCCTGTCGCTGCGATAGGGGAGCGTCGCCTCTCTGCTCCAAAGCGGACGCGCCCTTGCCCCGTACGCCTAAAACTCCCCAGTTGACCGAAAACCTGCCGCTGCTGCTCCTCAATTGAGCTATAACGTTAAACAATTGCAGCGTTTTTGCATGGGGGAGTGATGGTATGACGCTACTGTATTTCCTTACCCTGTTTCCGCTGGTACCGGCGCTGGGCATGCTGCTCGCGCGCGGTGACCGCGCCCGCGATGCGGTGGGGCTCATAGGTTCCGGCATTATTATGGCGGTGACAGTTGTAGTCGCCGTCATGTTTTTTGGCACGGGTCCGCAGAGCTTTGAGGTTGCCCCCGGCACCTCGCATGTGCTCTCGATCATCAGCTCCGCCATCGACGTGATTCTGTGCGCCGTCATCCTGTACAACGCGCGTAAATATAAGAGCACGCTCACCACGGTGCTCGGCGTGGTGCAGCTGGTGGGCTCGCTCGCCTTTGCAGCCATGACGCTGCCCGCGGCCGAGGCCGTCACGGCGACGCCGCTCTACCTAGACTACATGAGCGTGATCATGGTCCTCGCCGTCGGTATCGTCGGCAGTCTAATCTGCGTGTATGCCCTGGGTTACATGAAGGACTTCCAGGCCCATGACGAGCACGAGGCCGCGCTGCGCGGGCAGACCGCGCCCGACCGTCGCCCGCAGTTCCTGGCGCTTATGTTCCTGTTCCTCTCGGCCATGTTCGTCATCGTGACGAGCGATAACCTTGAGTGGCTGTTCTGCGGCTGGGAAATCACCACCGTGTGCTCGTTCCTCATGATTGGCTACACGCGCACGCCCGAGGCCATCAAGAACGCCTTCACCCAGATCATCCTCAACATGCTGGGCGGCATCGCGTTTTTGGCCGGACTCATGTACCTGCACGTTAACGGCATGCCGCTGACCATCTCGGGCATGATCGAGCTTTCCGGCGCCGGAACCGCGCAATCCGCGCTGCTGGTGATGCCGGTCGTTCTGCTGTCGCTCGCCGCCCTTACCAAGGCCGCGCAGATGCCGTTCCATACCTGGCTGCTCGGCGCCATGGTTGCCCCCACGCCCACGAGCGCCCTGCTGCATTCGTCCACCATGGTCAAAGCCGGCGTGTTCCTAATGGTCAAGCTGAGCCCGCTCTATGCCATCTATCCCGTGACCGGCTTTATGGTTACGAGTGTGGGTGCCATCACGTTTTTGCTCGCGGCCCTCATGGCCATCTCGCAGAGCAATGCCAAGCGCGTGCTCGCGTTCTCCACCATTTCCAACTTGGGTCTCATCAGTGCCTGCCTGGGTGTCGGCGCGCCCGAGGCCGTATGGGCGGCCATCTTCCTGATCTTGTTCCACACGGTGGCTAAGTCGCTGCTGTTCCTGTGCGTAGGCACCGCCGAGCACCATATCGGCAGCCGCAATATCGAGGACATGGACGGCATGTTCAGCCGCATGCCGCACCTGACGCGTCTGATGATGCTGGGCATTATGGGCATGTTTGTGGCGCCGTTTGGCATGCTCGTGTCCAAGTGGGGCGCCCTGGTGGCGTTTGCGCAGACCGGCAACGTGCTAATGATCATGGTACTTGCCTTTGGCTCGGCCGCGACGTTCTTCTTCTGGGGCAAGTGGCTTGCCAAGCTTTCGGGCGTCGACCCCACGGCTCAAAACGTTGAGGCCAATGTCCATAAGACCGAATGGATGGCCCTCAACACCATCGCCGCGCTGCTGATTCTGTGCTGCGTGGCGTTTCCGGTTATCTCGAGCGGCCTGGTGTCGCCTTACCTCGCCATGGTGTTTGGCCGCGTGCCGTACGTTATTGGCAAGGACGCCATGTATCTGATGGTGGTTATCGTGGCTTTTATCGCCGTGGTGCTGCTGACTTCATTCCGCGTGAGCAACAAGCCGCACGTCAACGTGTACCTTTCGGGTGTGGGAACCGACAAATATCGCCATTTCCGCGGCTCGATGGGACACGAGGTGAAGGCCGAAAAGCGCAATTGGTACTCGGAGGACGCCCTTGGCGAGAAGCGTATTGGCCCCGCGGGCAGCGTCGTGTGCTGCAGCATTATCTTGTTTGCGCTGCTGTGTTGCGCGTGGATTGGACCCGAGAGACTTGCCATGAGCGCGCCCTCGGTGCTGCGCGGCAAGTATTTCGAAGGTTCGGGCGTCGTGGGCATCTTTATAGGCACCGTGGCGTTTGCCTTGATTGCGCCGCTTGTGGGCGGCTTGATCGACGGCGTTGACCGTAAGCTTTCGGCCCGCATGCAGGGCCGCGTGGGCCCGCGCCTGCTGCAGCCCTTCTACGACGTTGCCAAGCTGCTGCGCAAGGCCCCCGCCAGCGTAAACACCATGGACGACACCTATATGGCGTGCGCGCTCATCTTTACCGTCGTGGGCGGCGGCATCTTTGTGTCGGGCTCCAACACACTGCTGTGCGCCTTTATGGTGACGCTCGCCGCGATCTTTGTGGTGCTGGCGTCCGCCTCGACGCAAAGCCCGTTTGCCCAGGTCGGCGCCGATCGCGAGCTGCTGCAGGTCATGAGTTACGAGCCCGCCGTTCTGCTGATGAGCGTGGGCCTGTACCTTGCCACCGACAGCTTCGATTCCATCGCCGTGACGGGGCAGTCGGCCCCCATCATCGTGTACAGCGCACCCATTTTTCTCGCGTTGCTCGCGGTGCTTACCATCAAGCTGCGCAAGTCGCCGTTTGACCTTTCGTACTCGCATCATGCGCACCAGGAGATCGTCCAGGGCGTCGCCACCGAGATGAGCGGCGGCACGCTGGCCAAGATGACCCTTATGCACTGGTGCGAGACCGTGCTGTTTTTGATGTGGGTGGGCATGTTCTTTGTCTGGGACAACCCCGTGAGCTGGGTTGTAGCCCTGGTCGTGATGGCCGCGACGTATTTTGTCGAGGTCCTGATCGACAATACCTTCGCACGTAGCACCTGGCGCAGCTGCTTTAGGCTCGGATGGGGCGTGGCGCTGGTGTTTGGCCTGCTCAACCTTATGCCCATCCTCGTCGACGTATTTATTTAGGAGGCGGCATCCATGGATCATAAAATGTCGCGCTCGCCGTGGGTTATTCATTACGACGGTTCGAGCTGCAACGGATGCGATATCGAGGTGCTGGCCTCGCTCACGCCGCTGTTCGATGCGGAGCGCGTTGGCGTGGTCAACACCGGCAACCCCAAGCATGCGGACATCTTTTTGGTGACGGGTTCGGTCAATGCCCAGAACCTGCCCGTCGTGCGCCAGATTTACAACCAGATGCTCGAGCCCAAATGCGTGGTGGCGTGCGGCATCTGCGCATGTTCGGGCGGCGTGTTCCGCGATGCCTATAACGTGATCGGCGGCGTGGACCGCGCGATTCCCGTGGACGTGTACGCGCCCGGATGCGCCATTCGCCCCGAGACGGTGATCGATGCCATCGTGGAGGCGTGCGGCATCCTGGACCAGAAGGAGGCCGTGATGCGCGCTGGCGGTGACCCGCTTACCGTGGGCGGCGCCGCAACCTGGGACGGTGGCGTTGAGCTGGGCGAGGACGGGTTTGTGGCTGCTGCGGAGGCCGGCGACGCGACCGCCGCTGCAAGGGAGGCCGAGTAATGCAAAAGGCAATCTATACCACCGTCGGGATCGAAGAGCTCCTGTCGCATGTCCAGGCGCTTAAGGGCGTCGGCGCGCGCTTTGTGCAAATGCACGCTGAACGCAACGTCGACGACGGCTCGTATCGCTTGGTCTATACGTTTATCAACGTTCGTGCTGCTCAGGAGCATATTGCGCAGGACGGCAGCTATGCGATTGAGAACCTGGTGGTTGAGGGAATTGATCAGTACCAAGAGATTCCGTCCATCAGCTCGTACTATCCGGCGGTATTCCCGTTTGAAAATGAGGTCCACGACCTGTTTGGGCTTGCCATCACCGACATGCAGATCGACTTTAAGGGCTTTTTCTACCAGGTCTCGACTGCCGGGCCTATGAGCGTTATCACGCCCGAGGTGAAGGCCGCGCGCGAGAAAGCCATGAAGGTCCGTGCCGCTGCCGAGGCCAAGACGCGCAAGGCCGCGGCCGAGAAGGCCGCCGCTGCCACGGCCGCTGCGGGGGAGGGCACTGGCGATGCTGCGGGCGCTGCCGTCGCTCAGCCCGCTGCGGCTGCCGGTTCCGATGCTCAGCACGATGAGGCCGCTGCCAAGGCCGCGCTCAAGGCTGCCGAGATGGAGGCAAAGCTCGCCGCCATGGATCCCGAAAAAGCGGCCAAGGTCCGCGCGGCGCTTGCCGCCAAGGCTGCCCGCGACAAGCAGAAAAAGGAGGCGTAAGGTCCATGGCACATCGCTCCGTTATTCCGTTTGGCCCGCAGCACCCGGTGCTGCCCGAGCCGCTTCATCTAGACCTGGTGATCGATGACGACCGCGTCATCGAGGCAATTCCGCAGATCGGCTTTGTGCACCGCGGGCTCGAGAAGCTCACCGAAAAGCGCGACATGCATCAGTTTGGCTACATCGCCGAGCGCATCTGTGGCATTTGCGCCGTGGGTCACAGCTGCGGCTATGCCAGCGCCTGCGAACGCATGCTCGACATCGAGGTGCCCGGCCGCGTGCAGTATATCCGCACCATTTTGCACGAGCTTTCGCGCATCCACTCGCATCTGCTGTGGCTGGGCCTGCTCGCCGACGCCTTTGGTTTTGAGGCGCTGTTCTATCGGTCGTGGACCCTGCGCGAGCAGATACTCAAGATTTTTGAGTGCACCTGCGGCGGCCGCGTGATTCTGTCGATCAACGAGATCGGCGGCCTTAAGCACGACATTGAGGACTCCGAGCTGGCGGGTATTGTCCAGACGCTCGACGCCATGCGCCCCGACTACGAGGCCCTGGTGCATACGTTTCTGGACGACAACAGCTGCGGCGAGCGCCTGCATGGCGTGGGCGTGATCAGCAAGAAAGACGCGCTGGATCTGTCGATGGTCGGCCCGTTCGGCCGCGCCTCGGGCGTGGATTACGACGTGCGCATGTTCGGCGACGGCGCCTATGCGGATCTGGCCGCGTTTGAGCCCATCGTTGCTACCGATGGCGATTGCTATGCCCGCTGCCAGGTGCGTTGCGCCGAGGTCACGCAGGCCATGGACATTATCAAGGAGCTTGTCGGCAGGATTCCGCACGACGGCATCGGCGGGTGTACCAAGCTCACACCGGCCGACGGCGCGCGCGGCGAGGTTGTGATTGAGCAACCGCGCGGCGAGGCGTATTACTATGTGCGCGGTAACGGCACCAAGAACCTGGACCGTTTCCGCGTGCGCACGCCGACGTCGCAGAACCTGGCGGGTCTGACGCATGCGCTGCAGGGCGTGCTCCTTGCCAACGTGCCCATGATTATCCTGACCATTGACCCCTGCATTAGCTGCACGGAAAGGTAGGCGCGGCATGAGTTTACTGACATTTGCCAAGACGGCCTTGGGTTCTATGGTCAAGCAGCCGGTCACGGTGTGCTATCCGCAGGAGAAGCTCGCGGCACCCGAGCGCCTGCGCGGGCATATCGTTAACGACATGAACGTGTGCATCTGCTGTGGCATGTGCGCGCGCCGCTGCCCGGCGGGCGCACTCGCGGTCGATCGCAAGGGCGGAACGTGGTCGATCGACCCGTATGCCTGTGTGGTGTGCGGCGAGTGCATCGAAAGCTGTCCTAAACACTGCCTGAGCATGGACACCGCCCGCACTCCGGTTGCGGCGGACAAGACTCCCACGGTAGAAACCAAGCCGGAGTAGCGCTGGGATGGGGCTGGTATAGCGCTGGAATAGGGGCCGGTGGGGCAAAAATGCCCCACCGGCCCCGCGCGTGAACGCGCGGTTGGGCTGCCACGAACAAAACTATGCCGGATTACGGGGCTGGATAGCGAACCTCCCACCATGCAGAAAAACGCAAAAACAAAACCGCAGGTAGATAGCCTTCCGTTTTTGAAAAAATGAAGGTATGGATGAGGGCCCGACTTTGGCCCCGTAATCCGGCATAGTTTTGAAATGACACCATATCCGTAACAGCCCTTGATCTCCCAAGGACGGAGGAAAACGGGCTCTTTTGCCCCCGCCGATCTTGAGTCGCACCCGTTTTCCTGCGAAAACGCCGTGTCTCAACTTTGGTGAGACATTTGTCTCACGCCCAAAACAGAATCTGGAACATGTGTCACCTGCCCAAATTGTGTCTCATTTCGTAACTTTAGGCTGTTGCAAGGTCTGAGACCGCGAGAAGGGAGACGCGATGAGTAAGTACACGAGGGGTCTCTTGGCGGTGATACTGGCCGTAGTGCTGGTATTGCCAGCCGCAGCATTCGCCATGCTGCCCGAGGCCAACGCCAGGTCCAGCACCGGAATGGACGGGCCGACAGTAAGCGGGACGGTCGTCGACCCCGATACTAGCGGACGCTGGGAAATCTGGGCAGCCGGCCACGGCGGTAATAAAGTAACAACCCAAAACGTCGGTCGAATTTGGACCGACAAGACGGTCAAGGCAACCGGGGAAAACGAAGAGTCGGACTTTTTGACCACGCTTTCGGCGATGTCCTCGACGTCTAATTCAACCGTGACAGTCACCACGCCACTCGACATCGTGATGGTGCTGGATGCCTCCGGCTCGATGGATGATCCTATGGGTGGCAGAGATTCCACCAAGCGTATCGATGCACTGAAGAGCGCTGCGAACAGCTTTATCAATACCATTGCCAAGCAAAACGAGGGTATCGAGGGTGTCGATAGGCAGCACAGGGTTGCCATTGTTAAGTTTGCGGGTGATAAGACCAATAAGGTCGGCAATGACCAGTACAAGAAAGGGCAATTTTGGTACAACAACTCGCAGGTGATGAAGGGTTTGACCGATTGCTCTGGCGGCAACGTGAAAGTTCTTGAGGATACAGTTGCTGGAATCAAGCCAAGCGGTGCCACGCGTGCCGACTATGGTCTGGAACTGGCCGGGGATATCGCTTCTGGCCGCGCAGATGCCAAGAAGATCGTTGTGTTCTTTACCGACGGCAAGCCAACGAGCTTCAGCGAGTTTGATTCTGACGTCGCCAAGGGTGCCGTGACGGCTGCCAAGAAGATGAAGGATGGCAAGGCCACCGTTTATACCATCGGCATCTTTAGTGGAGCGGACCCCGCTGACGATCCCTCGAAAGAGGGGACAAGCGACGTCAACAAGTTTATGCACGCCGTGTCGAGTAATTATCCCGATGCCACGTCGTATGCGAGCGACGAGCTTGGCACACGCGTGGAAAACTCCGACTACTACAAGTCGGCGACCAATGCCGAAGAGCTCAAGAAGGTCTTCGACGACATCTCACAAGCCATTACATCGGAGCCGCCTTATCCGACCGAAATCCATAAGGGCTACGACGAGACCAAATCCGGCTACATCACGTTTACCGACGAGCTGGGCGACTTTATGCAGGTCGACGGATTTACCGAAGTCGTCATCAACGGCACGTCGTTTACCAAGGCGAGCAAGACGGTCAACAAAGAGACCAATACCGACACCTACGAGTTCGCCGGCAAGGCAAAAGACCTGCTCATTACCGTACAGCGCGCTGGCGATGACAATCCCCGGAAGGGCGATATCGTAACGGTTAATATTCCTGCGTCGTTGATTCCGCTGAGTCACTTTAAGACCGTAGACGGCAAGCTTTCGGTCGACAACGTTAAGCCCATTCAGGTGAAGTATGCCTCGAGCGTGAAGAGCGCCGCGCTTGACAACCTGTTTACGCCCGAGAAGGTAGCAGGGCTCAAGAACTACATCGAGCATAATACGACTGTCGTTGACGGCACCAAGACCGTGAGCTTCTACGCGAACAAGTGGAGCGGTGGTGCGTTGGGTGATACGGTTGCGACCTTTGAGCCGGCCGACACCAACCGCTACTACTACTTCCAGAAGCAGACTCCCATTTACGCGGATAAGGGCTGCACGCAGCCTGCAAAGAATTCGCTGGCAGATACCGGCACCTATTACTACAAGGATGAGTTTGAGGAGCAGGGCGAAAACGGCGAGGCCAAGCCCGCCACTGCCGTCATCGAGTTTATCGGCGGCGACGCTGCCAAGTTTGACGGCGCTATAGTTGCCGACGGGGACGGCAACCTTTCGTTTAGCGTGGGAACCGCGCGTCTGGCCTTTATCGATGAGCTCCACACTACCAAGGGCAGCGTGGGCGGCAACAACACTGGTACCGCGACTGACGTTCTCAACCCCAAGTGGAACAACGTGTCCGCCAAGGCGACCGCGACGCATGTCAATTCCTACCTAGGCAACAACGGCAAGATCAGCTTTGCGTATGACATGACGCCGGCAATGGTGGAAACCAAGGCCAGCTTCGGCCTGACCAAGGTGCTCGAGGGTCGCGACTGGACGAATGCTGACGCGTTTGAGTTTGGCCTGACATCCGAGAGCGGCGCCCCGATGCCTGCGGCTAGGACTGCGACCGTGCGCAAGGCTGACCTGGACCAGGGCAAGGCTGTCATCGACTTCGGCACGATCGAATACACCGAACCTGGCACGTACGTCTACAAGGTCAGCGAAAAGAACGCCGGGACCACGGTTGACGGCATTGCCTACAGCAAGAACGTCGCGGAGGTCACCGTGACGGTAACGCCCAACAAGAGGGGCGAGCTCAGCGCCGCTGTGAAGGTGACTTGGAGCGAAGCCGACGAGACCGAGTTCAAGAACGTCTACACTGCGGAGCCTGTTGAGTCCAGCGTTACCGACCAGATTACCGTGACCAAGTCTCTGACCGGGCGCGATCTTACGGCCGGTGAGTTCAGCTTTGAGCTGCGCGAGATTAAGGGTGAGAACTCCGAGCTTATCGAGACCGTTAAGAACGCCGCCGACGGCAAGGTGACGTTCAGTGCCATCAAGTACACCAAGATCGGCCAGCACACCTACAAGCTGCATGAGGTTAAGGGCAACGCCGGCGGTATTGACTACGATGACGCGGTCTACACCATCGTGACGACCATCGCCGATAACGGCAAGGGCCAGCTGGTTGCCACGCACGAGCTGAAGGACGCCAAGGACGTCAAGAGCATCGAGTTCAAGAACGCCTACACCACGAATGCTACCGAGGCATCGCTTGCGGGTATCAAGAATCTGCAGGTTGACGACGCTCTGACCCCGGCTGACATTGCCGGCAAGTTCACCTTTACCGTGACCGGTGAAGAGGGCGCGCCTATGCCTGCGAGCACGAGCGTGCACAACGACGTCGACGGCAAGGTCGACTTTGGCAAGATTACCTTTACGCTCGACGACCTTAACAAGGCTGTGGGCGAGAAGCCCGAGAAGCGCGAGCATACCTTTACCTACACCGTGACCGAGTCCGGTGAGGTCGCTGGCGTGACCAACGACGCTAAGCCGTCGCGCGAGGTTTCCTTCACCGTGACCGATGACGGCAAGGGGAATCTGCGCGTATCCCGCAAGCCGGACGGTGATGCGGCCTTCACGTTCACCAATACCTATAACGTGACGCCTGTCGAGACGAGCGTCACCGAACAGATCACCGCGACCAAGGTCCTGACCGGCCGCGATCTCAAGGACGGCGAGTTCTCCTTTGAGCTGGTCGAGGGCGACAAGGTCGTCGCCAAGGGCACCAACGCCGACGACGGCACGATCGCCATGGACAAGATCACCTACACCAAGCCCGGCAAGTACACCTACACGCTGCGCGAGGTCAACGGCGGAACCACCAGCAAGGGCATCACGTACAGCAACGCCAAGTACACCATCGAGACCACCATTACCGACAACGGTGACGGTACCCTCAGCGCTACGCACGAGCTGAAGAGCGCCACGCCTGCGACCTTCGAGAACACTTACAGCGTGACCCCGACCGATGCAGACCTCGACTTTGACCTGAGCAAGGCCATCGACGGCCGCGAGTGGACGGATGGGGACGAGTTCAGCTTTACCATTACCGCCTCCGATGGCGCCCCGCTCCCCGATCCTGCGACCGTAACCGTGAGCAAGCACGATGCGAAGGACGGCATTGCCGCCATCAAGTTCGGCAAGATTCGCTACACGGCCACCGGAACCTACAAGTACGAGATCCGCGAGAACGCGGGCAGCACGGTCGGCATGACGTATGACGCGCATGTCGCAACCGCCGAAGTGACCGTGACCGAGAACGGCGATGGCAGCCTGACCGCCAACGTCACCAAGAAGGAAAACGGACGCTTCACCAACACGTACCGCACTGAGCTTAACTACACCGCTGCCGGCGGTCTGTGGCTCAGCAAGTATCTGGACGGCCGCCCCATGACCGAGGGTCAGTTCACCTTTACCGTGACACCTGCTGACGACGCTTCGGCTCGCGCGCTCGGTCTGCTGCCCGGGGCTAATAGCTTCAAGTCCCCCGCAGCGGCAGAGGCAACGGTCGGACTGATCGACATTCTGGCTGGTCATGAGGTTATATTTACGCAGGCTGACGCCGGCAAGACCTTTACGTACACCGTGGCCGAGAAGAACGACGGCCAGCCCGGTTACACCTACGACGACGCCGTGCGCACGGTGACGATCGCCATCGCCGACGACACCGCCGGCACGCTCACTGCTACGACGACCGTTTCCGGCGGTCCCGAGGGCACGCATGAGACGGTCCACAAGAGTGGCGAGAACAAGGTCGAGAAGGCTCTGGTGCCGTTCCACAACAGTTACAGCGCTACGACCAACACGCCTGGCGGCACTGCCGCTCAGGTCGTTGCCACCAAGACTCTGACCGGCCGCCCGATGGCCGACGGCGAGTTCTGGTTCGGCATCGCCTATCAGGGTGAGCTTGTGGCATACGAAAACCTCAAGCCCAATATCGGCGGGCACGTGAGCTTTGATACGCTGCACTACGACACTAAGATGCTTGCTAATCTTGAGGCTGCTGGGCTTGCTTATCGTACCGATAAGGACGGTAAGCTTGCCTGGACCATTAACTACACGGCCTACGAAGATTTATTCGGGCTGCCGAATGGCGTTTCCGCTACAACGTGGAGCTTTGGCTTTAAGGTTATCGTCGTCGACAACGGTGACGGTACCCTGACGGCAACGGTCGACTACGGCGGCGTCGAGCCCTTGTTCGAGAACGTCTACGGCGCCGAAGCCGTCGATGCCGCGCTCACCGGCACTAAGAAGCTCCAAGCTGCCGAGGGCCTGACCCCGGCTGACATCACGGGCAAGTTCACCTTTACCGTGACCGCCGACGAGGCTGGTGCCCCGATGCCCGAGCGCACGACCGCAACCAACGACGCGGCTGGCAACGTGGACTTTGGCAAGATCCACTTTACGCTCGAGGACCTCAACCGCGCTCTGGGCGTGACGGACGATGCGACCGATAAGGCCGAGGCAGACGAAGCTGACGAAGCCGAGGCCGACGAGGCCGAGGTTGACGCCGACGCTGCCGACACCGACGAGTCCAACGACGAGCCCGAGCCCGCAGCCCCCACCGCTCCGCGCTCGCACACCTTTACCTACACGGTGACCGAGTCCGGTAGTGCCCCTGGCGTGACCAATGACACCAACGCCACGCGCAAGGTTTCCTACACCGTGTCTGACGACGGTGCCGGGCATCTGAGTGTCAAGCGCGAAGGCGACGACGGTGCTGCCTTCACGTTTACCAACACCTACGGCGTGGCACCTACCGATTCGTCCGTGACCGATCAGGTCAAGACAGTCAAGCGCCTGACTGGACGCGACCTTGCAGCAGGCGAGTTCACGTTTGAGCTGCTCGAGGACGACGTGGTTGTCGCTAACGGCACCAACGACGCTAACGGCACCGTGACGCTGAGCCCGATTCGCTACGAGGCACCCGGCACGCACACGTACACGCTGCGCGAGGCTTGCCCCAACGCGCTCGGCCTGTACAAGGGCGTCACCTATGACGGCACGACCTACACCGTCGTGACCACCGTCTCCGACAACGGCGACGGCACGCTGACCGCGACGCACAAGCTCGAGGGAACCACCGAGTCGGCTGGCTTTACCAACAAGTATCACGCCATGCCTACGCAGGTTTCCATCGGTGCGGTCAAGGTGCTTGAGGGACGCGAGCTCAAGAAGGACGAGTTTAGCTTTAAGCTCGTTGGCGAGGACATCGAGTCTACGGTTACCAACGATGCCGACGGCAAGATCAACTTTGACAAGTTTGAGTACGACGAGCCCGGTACGCACGCCTACACCATCAGCGAGGTCAAGGGCGACGAGGTCGGTATGACCTACGACAAGTCCGTCTTTACCGTGACCGTCAACGTGGTCGATGACGGCGAGGGCAACCTCAAGGCGAACGTCGCCTTTACCAAGGGCGACAAGAGCGTCGAGGGTATCGTGTTCAACAACACGTACAAGAAGCCCGAGACGCCCGTGCCGACACCCGATCCCGGCACGCCCAAGACCGTGACGAACATCGTCAAGACGGTCAAGGGTTTCCTGCCCACCACGGGTGACCAGCAGGCCGCCGCATTGCTCATGGCATTCGTCATTGCCATGGCCGGCGTCGGAGCCCTGGTCTGGGGTATCCGTAAGCGCTAGGCACGCTGGCAGCGCCCGGGGCCAAAAGGCCCCGGGCGGCCGGCGGGGAGCCAGAACATAGCCCCCCCCCCCCCCCCCAGCCGCCACGGAGGTATCTCCCTCCTCCGTGGCGGCGCTTTTGTGCGTAGGCGAGAAGGGTTCGCCACGAAACCGGCCCATCTACTACGTTTAGTCCCTTACCCCCAACCATGCTAAAAAAACGCGAAAACAAAACCGCAGGTAGAACGCCTGCGGTTTTTCATAAAACGCGGTTGTGGTCGGGGGTATCGGGTCAAACGTAGTAGATGGGCCGGTTTCGTGGCGAGCGGTTCCGGCTGATCCCTTGGGGGCGAAGGAAAACGGACCATTTTGGTCCCGCGAGGCTTGCAGGGGCACTCGTGCAGGGCCGCCCGAACAAAACTATGTCGGTTTACTACGATGAATTCGACATTCCCGACCATGACTGCATTTTTCTAAATATTGCAAGCGTTCTACCTGCGGTTTTGCAAGCGCGCAATTTACCGTGGTCGAAGGCGGGCGATTCATCGTAGTAAACCGGTATAGTTTTGAAATGGCATTAAATCGGTAGCAGCCATTTTGCTATGCCGGGGCGGTCGGCCGCTGGGTAATTACCCTCGCAGATAGGCGATGGCGATTTGGGTGCGGTTGCGCAGGCCCATTTTGGCTAGGATTGAGCTGATGTGGTTGCGCACGGTGCCTTCGCCCATGTAGGCGGTGGCGGCGATCTCCTTGTTGTCGAGGCCGCGGGCGATGAGCTCGGCGACTTCGAACTCGCGGTCGGTTAGGCCGGCAAAGGCTGCGGGCCGGCGGGGCGCGTCGGCTTCGGTGCCCGCCCCATCAAAATCGATATCCTCGATCGCCTTGCCCTCGAGCACGCGTTTGTCATCCATGACCTGTGCCAACGCCGGCGGAATGGCGGCGACATCGGTCTTGATCAGGTAGCCGCGGGCGCCCAGTTTAAGCGCCGACACAATGTACTCGTCATCCGAGAATGTCGTCAGAAACACCACGCGCGCCGTGGGGTCGCGCTCAAGGATTTCGCGTGCCGCCGAAAGGCCGTCGCGTTCCGGCATCTGAATGTCGAGCAGCGCGATGTCGGGCGCGTGCTCGCTGTAGAGCGCGACCGCCTCGTCGCCATTGGCGCCGGTGCCCACCACTTCGATCTGCGGCTGGGCGCCCAGGATAATCTTGAGCGAATCGACCACTAAGCGGTCGTCGTCGACAACGATGAGCCTCATCGGTCCTCATCTCCTTGCTGTTTGGGAACGGTGGCAAACACGCGCCAGCCGCCGGCGTTGGCACGCGGGCCGGCGGTGAAGGTGCCGCCAAGCGCCTCGATGCGCTCGCGCATGGAGGCGAGCCCCATGCCCTCCGCAGCGCCGCGGCCGTTTGCTTGGACCCCGCCCGCGCCATCATCGGTAACGATGAGCTGGTAAAACGACGGATGCTCCATGCACCGCACGGTAATGGTTTTGGCATGGGCGTGGCGCATGGCGTTGGAAAGCGCCTCGCGCAGCACCGCCGCAAAGCAGTTGGCGACGTTGGCGGGCGCATGCTCGGCCAAAACCTCAAGCTCAATCTGCGGACCGCTGTCCGAGCGTGCGCCTTCAACGATGCGCTCGAGCTGCACGGAGAGATCAGTCGCATTGTCGTTGAGCGCGTGGACGCTGGCGCGCACGAGCTGGAGCGCCTCGTCAACCGTGCGTTTGACGTCGGCGAAATCGGCGGCGACGCCGGGCTCATCGGCATGGACCACGCGCAAGGCCTCGGCTTGAAGCGAAGCGCGCGTGAGCTGGTGGCCCACGTTATCGTGGATTTCGCGCGCGATGCGGGCGCGTTCGGCGAGCGTCGCGAGTTCGACTTCGTAGTCCTGGCGGTCGGCGAGGTCGCGGTTGCGTGCCTCGAGTGCCAGGGCGCGTTCTTGCAGCTCGTCGCGGGTACGGCGCATGCGCTGTTGCTCGCGCTCCAGCCGGGTGGTACGTAGCGATAGCAAGGTGGCGGCAACCGAAAGGATGGCGGTCAGCAGGAGCGTTCGGGTGGTGAGCACGCTGCCGCGAAGGTCCGCGACAAGCGCGCAGACAAACACGGCGCCAATCGCCAGCGCGGGCCAGATGCGTTCACGGCGAACGCGTCGCGCGATGTCATAGAGAGCGAGAGGCGCAAACGGCACAAACGGCGGCACGACGACTGCCGCGATGATGTAAGCGCAGCTCGCGGTCTCGCTCGCGCGCCGGGTGCGTTCCCCCTGTGCGACCTCGGCCAGCGAGGTGGCAATAACGCCAAGGCAAAACGCCGCGACCAGGTGAGCGTCCACAGCAAGACCCATGGCGGCCGCAATACAGCACGCCAGCACGATCGATTTGTCGAAAAGCCTGTTCATATGGGTATTGTACGCGATGCCGCGCATGGGGGAGGCGCCACCCGGAGCAACCGTGACATTCCTCCCACGCGGCAAAGCGGAGACGTCGGCAGGCCGCACGGCCAAGCTCCGCACTCGTGACAAAGCTCACTGGTGCGCGCCGCCCGCTCCTGCGATGATGCAATCGTACCGGGCCGCAATCAACGGAAGGGCCGCCTCATGACAGACATCGTCCACGTCGAAAACCTCGTCAAGCGCTATGACGATCTTATCGCGCTCGACCACTTTAACCTGAGCATCGCCCCCGGCGAGATCTTTGGCCTGCTCGGCCCCAACGGCTCGGGCAAAACCACGTCCATCAACTGTATCCTGCAGCTGCTTGCCTACGACAAAGGCACCATCGAGCTCTTTGGCGAGCCCATGACGCCCGCCCGCTACGACCTCAAGCGCCGCATCGGCGTGGTGCCGCAACAGGTGGCGGTGTTCGACGAGCTCACCGTGCGCGAGAACATCGACTATTTCTGCAGCCTCTACGTCAGCGACCGCAAACGCCGCCGCGCGCTGGTGGACGAGGCGATCGACTTTGTCGGTCTGGGCGACTTTACCAAGTTCCGCCCCGGCAAGCTTTCGGGTGGCCTGGCGCGTCGCCTCAACATCGCCTGCGGTATCGCGCACAAGCCCGAGCTCATCTTCTTTGACGAGCCCACGGTGGCGGTCGACCCGCAGAGTCGCAACGCCATCCTGGAGGGCATCTGCCGCCTGCGCGACGAGGGCGCCACGGTGGTGTATACCAGCCATTATATGGAGGAAGTCGAGCAGATCTGCAGCCGCATCATGATCATGGACGGCGGGCGCGTGCTGGCGCAGGGCACCAACGACGAACTCAAGCGCATGATTCAGATGGGCGAGAAGATCGTGATCGAGGTCGGCGAGGTGCCGAGCGCGGCGCTCGGTGCCGTCGCGAGCCTGCCACATGTCCTGGACCTGTCGGCGACGGCGGGCCAGCTCACGTTTTCGTGCGAGGCGAGCCCGCATAACCTGACGGACATTCTCGATGCGCTGCGCTCGCATGACGTGGCGCTTGGCCGCATTTATTCCGAGCCGCCGACCCTCAATGACGTGTTCCTCGAGATCACCGGCCGCGAGCTGCGCGACTAGGGGGCAGTCATGTTCAAAACCATCATCACCACGGTCAAGACGCTGCTGCGCCGGCCGAGCACGTGGGTTTGGGGCGCTGTCTTTCCCGTCGCGCTTTCCACGATGTTCATGTTTATGTTTGCGAACCTCAGCTCCGACGGCACGGTCGACCCGGTGCCGGTTGCTGTCGTGGCGGATGAGGCTTGGGACGCCTCGACCTTTAAGGACGTGGCGACGTCGCTTGCCCAGGAAGGCGACGACCGGCTGCTCGAGATCCACGAGTGCGATGACGCAGCCGATGCGAACCGTGCGCTTAAGGCCGGCGAGGTCGCGGGCATCTATACGGTCGACGATGCGGGCACGCCCAAGCTCACGCTGCTATCGAGCTACGACAGCTCGCGTGCCTCATCGGTGCTCACCGACCGCAGCATTCTGGAGACGGTGGCAAGCTCGTATACACAAAATGCCGAGCTCATGTCCCAGATTGCCCAGGACAACCCGGCGGCGCTCGCCGACTCGGAGGCGGTTGCGCGCGCCCTGTCGCTCGAGGGCGGCACCCGCCGCGTAAGCCTGACACGCACCACGCCCGATGGCACGGTCATCTACTACTACGCGCTCTTTGGTCTGGTGGCGATGATGTCTGCCGAGTTTGCCGCCTTGAGCGTCGTCGATCTGCAGCCCAATCTGTCGGGCCTCGGCGCGCGTCGCTGCGTGGGCGGCCTTTCCAAGACGGCGTCGCTGGCCGGCATCTTTGTCGGCTCGTGGCTGGTTTCCTTCGCCTCGATGGCGATCGCAATCGGCTACGTGCGCCTGGTCGTGGGCGTCGACTTTGGCGGGCGCGAGGGGCTGTGTCTGGTGGGCGGCGCCGCTTCCGCGCTTGCCGCCACGGGCCTGGGACTCTTTGTGGGCACGCTTCCCGTTAAGGGCGGCAAGGCGTCCAAGTCGGGCATCCTTACGGGCTTTGCCACCACGTGCGCCCTGTTCGCCGGCCTCTACGGCGAGCCGGCGATGGCGCTTGCCGACGACGTCGCCCGCGCCTGCCCGGCCGAGTGCTGGTTCAACCCCGTCAAGCTCATCTGCGACATGTTCAATCGCCTGTATTTCTTTGAGGACCTGGGGTCCTTCGCTGTTCGCGCGGGCGCGCTCGTCCTGATGGCCCTGGTGTTTGTCGCCGCCGCCACGCTGATCTTTGGAAGGAGCCGCTATGAGCACCTTTAAGACTGCGCTTCGCATGGCGCTCGCGCACCCGCTCTATCTGCTCATCTACACGGTGTTCATCTCGCTCATGGGCGTATTCATCGCGGCATCGGTGAGCTGGAACTCGTCGCAGCTCACCGAGTACAAGCCCTACGATGCCAACGTGATCGTGGTCGACCGCGACGACAGCGACCTTTCGCGTGCGCTTACCAAGCATTTGGGTTCGCGTTTTGAGCTGGTCACGGGCATCGGCGACGATACGTACGACCTTGCGGACGCGCTCTCCAAGAGCAACAGCGCCAAGGGCAGCGCCGACTGCGTGTTCTTTATCCCGGAGGAGTTTGAGGACGACCTCGTTGCGGCTGCCCGCGCGGGGGAGGCCCTGCCCAAGCTCGACGTGACCTACGGTTCCGGCACCATGGCGGCGGCGCTTTCGTCTGCCGAGGCCTCGCGCTGGATCTCGCTCGCGGGCGCTGCGGCGGCGCTTGAGCCCGCTGCTTCTAACGGCGACGTTGCCAAGGCCGCCGAGCATGCCGCTGCAAAGCGCGCGGAGGTCCAGATCGAGCAGGTCAAGGTCGACTCGACGGCTGCCGCCACGCTCGAGTCGTATTTCAACTTTGGCGCGTACGCGATTATCTCGTCGGTCATCGTGTCGGTGGGGCTGGTGTTCTCGGGCATGAACGAGCCCGAGCGTGTGCGTCGTATGGATGCCGGCCCGGTCTCCGAGCGCCAGCGCTCGCTTGCCGTGTTCGCGGCTGCCGCCGTGCTCACCGTCTGCATCTGGTTTGTGTCGAGCATGATGGGCGTCGTGGGCTTTGCCGGCGCGGTCGCCGAGGTCGGCGCGGGCCGTGTGTGCCTGGCGCTGGCAGCGACGTTTGCCCTGGCGTGCACGCCGCTGGCCGTTGGCTTTGTGCTTTCGAGTCTGGGCGCGCGCGAGGAGCTGCTCAACGGTGTGGGCAACCTGCTCGGCATGCTCATGACGTTTTTGGGCGGCGCTTGGATGCCGCTGTCGCTGATGGGTTCGGCCGTGCAGACGGTGGCGCACTTTGTGCCGACGTATTGGGTGAACGACGCGATCGGCAAGGCGCTCGCTTCGGACCTGACGTCTGCCGTGTTGGGCGACATCGCCTGCGACCTGGGCGTCACCGTGCTCTTCGCCGCCGCCATTGCCGCCGTAGGCCTGGCTCTCGCACGCGCCAAATCCCGCGCCTAGTCTGAAATAAATCCTAGGCCTCGCCCCAAAATAGTTCGCCAAGGTTTACTATTACGTTCATAAAGTAGTACGAGGCTAACAATGGGGGATACCATGGCAACGCAGGAAGCCTACGTCCAGGTTAAGGATCTCAAAAAGCACTACGGCGACGGTGATGCGCGCCTGACGGTACTCGATGGCATCGACACGTCCATCAATCGCGGCGAGATCTGCGTCATGCTGGGACCCTCGGGCTCGGGCAAGTCGACCTTTCTCAACCTGATCGGCGGCCTGGAGGATGCCGACGCCGGCTCTATTTTGGTGGACGGCTGCGACCTCACGGTGCTCAAGCCTGCCGACCTGGGCGAGTATCGCCGCCGTGAGCTGGGCTTTGTCTTCCAGTTCTACAACCTGGTGCCCGACCTCACCATCAAGGAGAACATCGAGGTCACGGCGCACCTGTCCAAAAACCCGCTCAACATCGACGACCTGCTGCGTTCGCTGGGCCTTTACGAGCACCGCAACAAGTTCCCGCGCCAGGTCTCGGGCGGCCAGCAGCAGCGCTGTGCCATCGGCCGCGCACTCGTCAAAAACCCGGGCCTGCTGCTGTGCGACGAGCCCACGGGCGCGCTTGACTACAAGACGTCCAAGGAAATCTTGCAGCTCATGGAGGATGTCAACCGCACCTACGGCTGCACCATCATCATTGTCACCCACAATGCCGCCATCGCGCGCATGGCCAATCGCGTGCTGCGCCTGCGCGACGGGCACATCGTCGAGGATGAGCTCAACGAGTCGCCCGTCGCGGCCGCCGAACTCGATTGGTAGGCGGCGCCATGACACCTCTCGCAAAACGTCTCCCGCGCGAGCTTCGCCGCAATATCGGCAAGTATCTGGGCATCTTTTTGCTTATGTGCGGAAGCATCGCTCTCACCTCGGGCTTTTTGCTCGCGGCGCATTCCATCGGTTGCCTTATCGACGACATGCGCGATGCGTACACGATTGAGGACGGTCGCGTAACGACCTCCTTCGAGGCCACCGACGACCAGCTCAAGGCCGCCGAAGACGCCGCCAGTGACGTCGGCGGTGTTACGTTCTACAAGAATTTTTCCATCGACGCCATCATCAAAAAGACCGCCGGCGACGATGGCACCAAGCGCACGCTGCGCACCTATGCGCACCGCACCGAGGTCGATATCGCGTCTTACTGTGAGGGCAGGGAGCCCAAGACGGACGATGAGGTAGCCATCGACCGTGTCTTCGCCACCAACAACGACCTTGCCGTGGGCGATAAAGTCGAGCTCGAGGGCCGCACCTACACCATCTGCGGCATCATGACCCAGCCCGATGGCCAGGCGCTGTTCCTCAACAATTCGGACTTTACGGTGAACACCATCACGTACGGCGTGGCCGAGGTCACCGATGGCGGCTTTGCCGCGCTCGAAGATGCCGGCGGCGCACCCGCCTACACCTACTCCTTCACCTTTACCGATCGCGACCTCCCCACCGCGGACCGCATCGACGCCGAGCAAGATATGGTCGAGGCACTGAGCGACGCCGATGCGCGCGTGGACGATCTGGTCGATGCCGATTCCAATCAGGGCATTGGCTATGCGCGCGACGACGTGGACGGCGACTCCATGATGTGGATGACGCTGCTCGACATCATCATCGTGATCATGGCGTTTGTCTTTGTGGTCCTTACCGACGCCACCATCGAGGAGGAGAGCGCCATCATCGGCACGCTGCTCGCCAGCGGCTATCGTCGACGCGAGATCGTGCTGCACTACCTTGCGCTTCCCGCCATCGTGGGCGTGGTCGCGGCGCTTTTGGGCACTGCGCTCGGCGTTGTGTTCTTTACCGAGCCCATGCGCAGCCTCTATTACGGTTCGTACAGCCTGCCGCCCTTCCAGGTGTACTGGAGCTGGGAGATCTTTGTGAAGTGCGCCGTGGTTCCCGCCGCCGCGCTCATCCTCATCACGCTGGTGGGTCTGCTTCACAAGATGGGCAAGACGCCGTTGCAGTTCCTTCGTCACGAGGCGAGTGGCAAATCGGGCACCAAGCGCGGCCTGCAGCTGCCGGAGCGCATGGGTTTTGTTTCCCGCTTCCGCCTGCGTATCTTCCTGCGCAACCTGGGCAACTTCGCCACGCTCTTCGTGGGCATCGCGTTTGCCTCGCTGCTGCTGCTCTTTGGCCTGGCGATTCTGCCCACGATGACGCACTATGCGGACAACCTCGAGACAGGCCTGGTCGCCGAGCACCAGTACACGCTCAAGGCGCCGCTGGAGCTCGAGGGCACTGCCGAGGAGCGCGAGCAGTGGTCGGCACTCGAGCGCTTGCAGTCGGTTGACGGCGCACTCCTCACCGCCGCCCAGGATGCCGATGACGAGCTTGACGACGCGGCCGATACAGCGCAGACGGCAGCCGATGCCGCGACCGCATCTCCGTTTGCCGAGAGCCTGGCCGCAGCGCAGGATGCGCTTGCCAAGGTCCAGGACAAGAAGGATGCGCTCTATGCGCGCCTTGACGACCTTGCCGATGCCCTCGGCTGCAACCGCGATGAGGCTATCGACCTGATCGACAAAGCCTCCAAGATTGACACTGACAACGACGATATTCACCCGGTCAATACGACCGACAACGGCGCGGGCGCAATCGCACAGGCCGAGAAATACGCCGTTTACCAGCTGCAATACGACCGCGGCGATGGTAATGGCGAGGAGACGATTTCCGTCTACGGCATCTCGCCCGATTCGCGCTATTGGAAAGACCTCAACGTCGGCGATGGGCGCATCGTCTTTGGCGGCGGTCTGCTCGATAAGTTTGGCTGGAGCGAGGGCCAGAAGGTCACGCTCAGCGACAAGTACGAGGGCGAGCATTATTCCCTTGAGTACGAGGGCAAGGACTGTGCCTGGGGCTCCAAGTCGGACATGAATATCTATATGAGTATCGACGACTTTAACGAGCTGTTCGACAACGACGCCGCCTACTTTAACGGCTATGTGAGCGACGAGAGGCTCGACCTTGACGCGCGCTACTTTGCCGGCGACACCACGCCCGACGACATGCGGGCCGTGGGCGACCAGTTCATCGGCATGATGAGCAAAATGATTGGCATGATGATCGGGCTCGCGGTGTTTATCTTCCTGCTGTTTATGTACCTGCTGACCAAGGCGGTGATCGACCACAGCTCCCGTTCGATCAGCTACATGAAAGTCTTTGGCTATCGCGATAGCGAGATCTCGCATCTGTACATCCGCTCGATCACACTGTGCGTGGCGGCGTCGCTCGTGCTGAGCCTGCCGGTCATTATTGGCTCGCTCACGGCCATCTTCCGCTCGATGCTGCTCGCCTACAACGGCAATATCGAGATCTACGTGCCCGCTTGGTCCATGGCTGCATGCGTCGGCATTGGCTTTGCGACCTACCTGGTCGTGGCGCTGCTACACACGCGCTCTATCAAGCGCGTCAGCCTGGCCGAGGCCCTCAAAGTCCAGGAATAGAGAACCGCCCGCACGCGGGGGCGCGAACCGAAGGAAGGGTGTCCCCGCGTTATTTGCCCGCCAGGCAAGACGTGGGCAAACGCGCGCAACGTCAGACTTCCCCGAACAGAAGGAGACCCATGGCAAAATCGGCAGAGGAGCTCAAGCAGCTCTCCATCAAAGAGTTCACCGAGGCGGCAAAGGTCTATGAATCCGGCCATGCCGGCATCTACGAGATGTGCAAGGACGACTATCCGCAAATGCTCGAGGAGCTTGAGCTCGAACCGTTCGAGGACGCGCTCGACGTGGGCTGTGGAACCGGAGCCGTCCTAGAACTGCTCCACGCCCGGTACCCCAGCAAGCACTTGACTGGACTCGACCTCACACCCGGGATGATCGACGTCGCCCGGGCAAAGCGGCTCGATAACGTCAGCTTTGTCGTCGGGGACGCGGAGACGCTGCCCTTCGAGCCCCGGAGCTTCGACGCCGTGCTCTGCTCCAACAGCTTCCACCACTACCCGCATCCGGAGAGGTTTTTCGCCGAGGTGGCACGCGTCCTTCGGCCCGGCGGGCGACTGGTCCTTCGCGACTACACCTCGAACGATGTCGCGGTCTGGCTCATGAACAACATCGAGCTACCGCTGGCACGCCTCTTGGGCCATGGCGACGTGCGCATCCTCAAGCTGTCCGAGCTACGCGCGCTCGTCGAGGAATCCGGGCTCACCCCGCTCAAGCTCGAGGCGCAGAAGGGATTCCGCGCGCATCTGGTCGCGCGAAAGGGCTAGCGGTCCACGCCAGGACGCTCCGTCACGCCAGGGCACGCCATCAAACCAGATTGTGGCCACGCCAGAACGCGCCACCAAACCAAGGCGCGCCGCCACAAACGTGACGGCGCGCCCCACTTACCAGATGCCGATGATTCGCCGGTCTACCGGTCGGGTTGGCAAGGACGGTCCCTATATGCCGGCCTTCGGGGACGTTCCTTTCCTGCCGGCACTTGGGAACTGTCTCCAACTGCCGGGCGGTGAAGGAGTGTCCCTTGCGATTAGTCATTTAAGAGCGTCCCCAATGACTAGGTGCCGTACTTGACTTTAACTCTGCTTTAACTGGTACCATCCTCTATGTCTGTAACGCCATATAGACCGAGGGGATAGATCTATGACCGCAACTGCACCCGCAGCACCCGCCAAGGTGTACTTCACCAACCTGCGCACGCATGCTCGCGAGAGCCAGCTCGACAAGCTCAAGCGCCTCATCCGTCACGCCGGTATCGAGCAGATCGACTTTGAGAACAAGTTCGTCGCCATCAAGATTCACTTTGGCGAGCTGGGCAATCTGAGCTTTTTGCGCCCCAACTACGCCCGCGCCGTCGCAGATGTCGTGAAGGAGCTGGGCGGCAAGCCCTTCCTCACCGACTGCAATACGCTCTATGTGGGTAGCCGCAAAAACGCGCTCGAGCACATCGATACCGCTTATCAGAACGGTTTTACCCCGTATGCCACGGGCTGCCAGATCATCATCGCCGACGGCCTCAAGGGCACCGACGAGGCGCTCGTCCCGGTCGAGGGCGGCGAGTACGTGCGCGAGGCCAAGATCGGTCAGGCGCTCATGGATGCCGATATCGTGATCAGCCTCACGCACTTTAAGGGCCATGAGCAGGCCGGCTTTGGCGGCGCCATGAAGAACCTGGGCATGGGAGGCGGCAGCCGTGCCGGCAAGATGGAGCAGCATGCCGCCGGCAAGCCGAACGTCTCGACCGAGCACTGCGTTGGCTGCCGTGCCTGCGAAAAGATCTGCGCGCACGACGCCGTCTCGTTCACCGACACCCGCGAGCGTGAGCTTGCCAACGGCAATACCCGCACGGTTCACGTCGCCGCTATCGACCACGATCGCTGCGTGGGCTGCGGACGCTGCATTGCGGCATGCAACCAGGATTGCATCAAGCCCGGCTATGACGCCGCGGCCGACGTGCTCAACTGCAAGATCGCCGAGTATACAAAGGCCGTTGTCGACGGCCGCCCGAGCTTCCACATCTCGCTTGCCATGGACATCAGTCCCAACTGCGACTGCCATCCCGAAAACGATACGCCTATCGTCAACGACATCGGCATGTTCGCGAGCTTCGACCCGGTCGCCATCGACCAGGCCTGCGCCGATGCCGTCATGGCATCCGAGCCGCTGCCCAACACCGAGCTCACCGATAGCGCGGCCAAGATGGAGCACAACCACGAGCATCTGGAGGGCGAGCAGGCCAAGGATCCCTTCTGCATCACGCATCCCGACACCGACTGGCGCGTGTGCATCGCGCATGCCGAGAAGATCGGCCTGGGCACGAGCAAGTACGAGCTCATCGAGGTCAAGTAGCGTCTAGCTATTGGACAAATCAAGCGTTTTTGTAGCGCAGCGTTAGCAAAAGCCGCCCGTGAGCACAGTGCCCGCGGGCGGCTTTTTGGAAGTGCTAAGGGGTCAGATAGACTGGTAAACCGTCCTATTTGCCTAAAAATACTCGTCGAGGAAGTTGTCGACCGTGTTCCAGTAGAGTTCGGGGTCGACCTGCGCGCTCTTGGCGTGGGTGGCGCCATGCACGGTGAGCTTTTGCTTGACCTTGCTGGCGCACGCGTCGTAGTTTTGGTCGAGCATGCTGTACGGCACAAAGGTGTCTTGGTCACCGTGGATAAACAGCATGGGAACCGTCGCGCGCTTGAGCTGTTCCACGCTGCTCGCCTTATGAAAGTCGTAGCCCGCGCGCACGTTGCATACCAGGTTTGCTACATCGAGCAAGGGAAAGCTGGGCAGGCCGAACACGTCCTTGAGCTGCAGAGAAAACTCGTCCCAAACACTCGTATAACCGCAGTCCTCGATAATGCATTTCACGTTTGCGGGCAGAGATTCCCCTGCGACGTTCATGGCGGTTGCCGCACCCATCGACTCGCCAAAGACCAGGATGCGCGCCTCGGGGTCAGCCTGAACGATTTGCTCGATCCATGCGACGATGTCGAGGCGCTCGGGCCAGCCCATGCCGATATAGTCGCCGCCGGAGCGCTCGTGAGCGCGGGCGGCGGGTGCGAGTACGTTCATGCCGCGGTCGTGGAATCGCTTGACGTATCGGGCCATACCGATGGGCTCGTTGGTATATCCATGCAGGCAGACGGCGTAGTCGTGTGTGCTCTCCGACGCAGCAAAATACCAGGCGGCAAGCTCGGTCCCGTCGTCCGCGGTGAGGCTGCTGCTCTCGCGGTTTTCCTTAAACCACGCCCGTGCCTCGCCCTCCTCGGCGTCCATCTGCTCGCCCTTTTCGGCGTCCTTGCCGTCCTGCATCATCTTCATGGTGTAGGGCGCTTGGGGATTCAGGGCAAAGTCGAACAAGAAGTTGCCGGCAAACCCCAGCAGCGCGACAACGAGCACCAGCGCAACGACGCCGGCTATCTTGAGCTTTCGATGGGAACGTGCGTTTTGAGACATAAGAAGCTTTCCTATAAGATGTTAATACATCAACATTTAATGCAAGCGCATTATGGACGTTCGCCGTTGATGCGTCAACAGGCAAAGAATGGGTAAACAAAGGGTCACGTATGGTGCAAATTTCGCACGTACCTAGACGCTTTGATATAGTGTTGAGAACTCTTTACGTTGGAGGATGTAACCGGCATGTCCGATTCGAGCGACAGTTCTAAGCCGCGACCCAAGACCGCGGCCGTTCCACACTACACGGTGGGCGAGGAGATCATGAACTCCGTCACCCATGGTGTCGGCTGCCTGCTGGGTATCGCGGGCCTGGTGCTCCTGATCGTATTCGCCGCCCTGCGCGGCGGAGGCCCGGCCCACATGGCCGCGGCAATTGTCTATGGCGTCAGCATTATCCTCGAATACCTAGCCTCCACGCTCTACCACGCGATTCAGCCCGCGCGCGCCAAGCGCGTGTTTCGCATCATCGACCACAGCTGCATCTACCTGCTCATTGCGGGCAGCTATACGCCGTTTTGCCTTATCACGCTCGCAAACGACGGCGGCCCTGCGCTGTTCTTTGCCGTATGGGCCATCGCCATTATCGGCATCGCCCTCGAGTGCTTTATGCGCGAGCGTCAACCGCACTGGGTAAGCGGCCTGGTTTACCTGCTGATGGGCTGGCTCGTTGTTTTTAAGCTGCCCGAACTTGTGGCGCTGCTCAACCCCGTGGCACTTGCCCTGCTCGCCGTCGGCGGCGTGTGCTACACCGCGGGCGTGCCGTTCTATATCGCCAAAAACGTGCGCTACCTGCACAGTGTGTTTCACTTGTGGGTGCTCGCCGGCAGTATCTTCCAGTTCATGGCGGTGATCCTCTTCGTAATCTAGCGACCACGCCTGCGCGCCCGCGTCCTTGTTTGGGCGCCGGCGCAATTGCCGTATCCGCCGTCAACGTTTTAATCCGACGTCCCGAATCTTGGAGGTTCGAGAAACTCCCGATGGACATAACCATCTCCCTTATCACCACCCTCGTTTTGACCCTCATCAACGGCTACTTCTCTATGTCCGAGATGGCGCTCACCACGGCCAAGCGCGCCGTGCTGGAGCACGAGGCCGAGGAAGGCGACAAGCGCGCCGAGCGTGCCATTAAGCTGGCTGCCGACTCCGACCAGCTGCTCGCCACCATCCAGGTCGCCATCACGCTCGTGGGCTTCGCCTCGTCCGCCGTCGCCTCGACGAGTCTGTCCGACCCGCTCGCCACGTGGCTCATGAGCTTTGGCATCGCGCCGCTCTCCGCCATCGCGCGCGGCCTGGCGCCGGTCATCATCACCGTCGCGGTCGCCTTCGTGTCCATCGTGATTGGCGAGCTTGTGCCCAAGCGCATCGGTCTGGCCAATGCCGAGGGCGTATCCAAGCAGGTCGTGGGACCGTTGTCGTTTTTCCAAAAGATCGCCCGTCCGCTCGTGTGGCTGACTGGCGCTTGCTCCGATGGCCTGGCCCGCATCCTGCGCATCAAGAGTGCCGACGACCGCCAAAACGTCTCGGAGGAAGAGATCAAGTACATGGTCTCGGAGCAGGACGACCTGCTCGATGAGGAAAAGCGCATGATCCACGAGATCTTCGACCTGGGCGACACCGTTGCCCGCGAGGTCATGGTGCCGCGCGTGGACACCACCATGTGCGAGGACGACGAGACGGTCGCCGACGTGTTGTCCACCATGCGCCAGACCGGCTTCAGCCGCATCCCCGTCTATCACGAGGATCCCGACAACGTCGCCGGCATTGCGCACATCAAGGACTTGATTCAGCCCGCGCTCGACGGCAAGGGCGACCAGCCCATCGCCGGTTTTTTGCGCGACGCCACCTTTGTGCCCGACACCAAGGACATCCTGCCGCTGCTGTCCGAGATGCAGACCTCGCACGACCAGATCGTGGTGGTCGTGGACGAGTACGGCGGCACGGCCGGCATCATCACCATCGAGGACATCGTCGAGGAGATCGTCGGCGAGATCGAGGACGAGTTCGACCCCGACAACAAGTATCTCACGCGCCTTTCGCGCCGCGAGTGGCTCGTTGATGGGCGTTTTTCGTGCGATGACGCGATTGAGCTTGGTTGGCCGCTCGAGGAAAGCGATGATTATGAGACCATCGCCGGCTGGATTTTGGAGCTTTGCGACTCGGTGCCCGACATCGGAGAGGTGTTTGAGGTTGCAGGGTACAAGTTCAAGGTGCAGTCGATGCGTGGCCAGCGCATCTCGCTCATTCGCGTGATCGCTCCGGCCGAAACCGATAAGAAGGATTCCGAGTCTTCGGTAGACGAGCCGACGACGTCGGGTGCGGGTTCTGCGAATCCGCACGACGGCGACGAGTAGGACAAGGAAGAGTAGGGGAGAGTTATGGCAGGCCTGTTCAACATCCTTAAGGTCACCGTCAGCGAGGACAAGATCTGCGCGCATGTGCTGGTGAACCCCGGCATGCCGCTCATGACCTCGGAGGATATCGAGGCCACGGCGCGCGTGTATTACCTGGTGCCGGCGATTGCCAAGCACCTGTGCCTGGGTGATTCCGGTCGCGAGTTCCAGGACTGCATGGGCCAGACCGAGCTTTGCCATCTGCTTGAGCATGTGACGGTCGAGCTCATGAACGAGACCGGGCTTGCCGGCAGCATCTCGTGCGGCCGCACGCGCGTAAGCGAGCACGACGAGCGCGTCTTTGAGGTTGAGCTTTCGTGTCCCGACGACGCGCTGGCCATCGGCGCGCTGTCTTCGGCCACCTTTATGATGGACTGGGCGTACCTGCACGCCGACCAGCCTGCCCCTGACGTGGAAGGCACGGTCGCGGGCCTGCGCAACCTGGTACTGGGCATGCGCGCCGAGGCCGAGGGCAAGGATCCTCATGAGGCCGTCGCCGCTGCGAACGGCGAAGATGCTGCCGAGGACGAGGGCGCTGACGAGGGCGATGTGCCGGCCGACGCCGAGTCCGTTGCCGATACGACCGCCGAGCCTGTTCCCACCGAGCCCCAGGGCGTCCCCAACTTTGACGACGAGCCCCAGGTGGCGATTGATACCGAGGGCGCGGTTGCCGAGAACCACGAGGCTTCCGCTGCCGTCTTTGGCGGTGCGGCGACGGTTCCGGCAGGACCTGTGCATGAGGGCGGCCTGCCGCTCGTGGACGGCGCCGGCGAGGACCCGGGTGCCACGGTGACCATGCCGGCTATGCCTCAGGAGTAGGCCTACGCGTTTATCACCATCACGCACCTGCGCTTTTGCCGTACGTAGATGAGCGGAGCGGCAAGTGATGCGCTGCGGGTATAATGGACAGCATTCAAACGGTGGGCACCGACGTGCCCGCAGGAGAGGAATGATCATGGGTAAGACTTTCAGCTTTGTCTCCGGCGCACTTTTTGGTGCCGCTGCCGGCGCTATTGTCGGCGTTGCTCTGGCCCCGCGCTCGGGCGCCGAGACCCGCGCCATGGCTGCCGATATCGCCAACGACGCCTGGGACAATATGCGCGACACCTACGAGCACAGCGCCGAGGAGGCCCGTGCTGCGGTGAATGACTTTGGCCCGATGGTCGACGCCAAGACCGACGACCTGCGCGCCAAGGTCGACCTGGCCCGCGAGCGCATGGACCAGCTGCGCGAGCAGCTCAACGACGCCATTTCGGGCGGCAACGTGACGCCCGCCGCCGACGTCGTGGTCGAGAACGCCGTCGAGGCTGATACCGAGGCTGCGGAGCCCTCGACCGAGGCATAATGCGCGCCGGGGATTTTGTCGGCGCCAAGATCTATCGCAAGCCTACCGAGGACAAGCGCACCAAAAAGGACGGCACACCGCGCAGCCCTAAAAAGCTCGGAAAGATTCACTTTCCGGTCTTTACCCCGGGCGGTACGCGCGTGGTCGGCTTTATGGTCCGCCAGTCCGATATCGCGGGCATGATCGAGCGTCCCGACCGATTCGTAGCGCTCGACGCCATTGGTGTCTACGAGGGCGCCATTGCGGTCGATGACGTCAAGGACACGTACGATGCCGCCGCTGCCAAGCGCCTCGACATCAACCTGGACGATTGCATCATCTGGGTCGGTATGGACGTGCGCACGGAATCGGGCGACGTCGTGGGCTATTGCTCGGACGTTGAGTTCAAGCCGCGCTCGGGCATCGTGCAGGCATTCTATGTGACCGCCGGTGCTGCTTCGAGTGTTTTGGTTGGTGACACGCAGGTGCCGCCGACGATGCTGCGCGGCTATGCGGACGGCGCGATGGTCGTCTCGGACGAGGTCAAGTCGCTCGGGTATTCGGGCGGTGCGGCTGCCAAGGCCGCCGAGGCCAGCGTCGTGGTGGGCGACAAGGTAAAAAAGGGCGCCAAGGTGCTCGACGACAAGGGATCGGTTGCCGTGGACAAGGGCAGTCGCGCACTGGGCAAGCAGCTCGGCAAGACGCGCGGCATGTTCAAGGCCTTTAAGGACGAATACCAAAAGGCGAGCGGAGGCTCGTCAAAAGCTACAAAATAGCGACGTACCAAATGATGGGAGGCAAGCCGGAGACCTGTTGCTCCGGCTTGCTGTGTTTATGGGGGAGGGCACATGCGCCAAAACGGATCCAACTTAAACGGGCGTTCGGGTGCGCGTCCGACGGCGCGCCGCGACCTGGGGCAGCTGCCCAGCGGTCAGCGCAAGCGTCACCGTAAGCCCGGCGCGATGTATCTCAACCATAGCCGCGGCTTTAGCGACCGCAGCGCTCGCATCGGCAACAGCCGCACACCCCGTCGTTCGTCTCGCCTGCCCTATGCGCTCATTGCCGTGGGCTGTGCGCTCGTGCTGTTTATCGCTGCCGTCGTGGGCTACGTCAACCGCAGTGTGGACGTGGAACTTAACGGCCAGAAGACCGCGGTGCGCGTGGGCTCTACGCTGCAGAATCTCATCGACGACCAGGAGTTGACTGACACCTACGACGCAGGCGACCTGCTGGCCGTCGATGACAGCGTGCTCAAGCGCCATGGGGGCGAAAAGCTGTCGGTGAAGGTCGACGGCAAGCGCGTGAAGCAGGGCAAATGGGATAGCCGTGAACTTGAGGGCGGCGAGAAGGTGACGGTCAAGGATGGCCGTAACACCTACGAGAGGCACGAGGTTCAGGCTACGGTTATCGAGCCCAAGCTCAAGGTCGAGGGTACGGGCGCTATCGAGTATGTGCAGACGTGGGGTGTCCAGGGCCGCTCCGAGGTGTGGGTTGGTGAGCAGTCGGGCAAGACGCAGGACCGCGGCGAGGTTGTACCCGCCACCGATTGCGTCGTTGCGTGCGCCAGCGTGGCGCCCAAGGGCAACGAAAAGTACGTGGCCCTGACGTTTGACGAGGGTCCGAGCGGCGCCACCAAACAGATCTTGCAGGTGCTCAAGGAAAAGGGCGTCACCGCGACGTTCTTCCTTTCGGGCGATGCGGTCGAGGCCTCGCCTGCCACGGCCAAGGCGATTGTCGATGCCGGGTGCGAGATCGGATCCAACAGCTACAGCGACGATTCGCTCAAGGGTCAGGACCGTGAGGCGGTACGCGAGCAGATCGCGAAAGGCACCGATGCGATTAAGTCGGCGACCGGCGTGAAGACGATGCTGCTGCGTGCTCCCTACGCTGCCTTTGACGAGCAAAACTGGATTGATGCGATGGACCTGGTCTCCGCCGTGGTCTCGTGGAATATCGACTCGGGCGACTGGCTGCTCAACGGTGCCGACGAACAGGTCTCGACGGTGCTCGATTCGGTGACGCCGGGCAATATCGTGCTGCTCACCGATAGAGACGAATGCGCCGAGCAGACACTCGAGGCGCTGCCGCAGATTATCGACGGCCTCATTGCCGACGGCTACAAGATCGTGACGCTCAGCGACCTGGTCAAGACGGACACGGCATTGAGCAAAAAGCTCACCTCGCTGACGAAGGTCACCATGCCCAAGGACGCCGTGTTCCCCCAACTTGCCGAGGACGACGACACCACAGAGTAGTTATTGGGTAGTCATTTAAGAACGTCCCCAATGACTATGTCACGGATGCGTCAGCGTTTGGTATGCCTGCAATGTGCAGCGCATAAATTCGATGCCGCAGGGCGATGCTGATGCTATAGTTACTGCGGTTAATGAGGGTCAAGAGAAAGGTTACAGGTGAAATCCAAACCTCGACCATACAGTCGATGACCCCATGCAGGTGCTTTTTGCGCATGCACGGGGTGTAAGCGTCGAGCGGCGTGCCGCCCGCGCATGCGTATACATATCCAGAAATCCCCGGACGCCGCACACGCGGCCGCGTCCGGAGGAATAATGATGGGGAGCACCATTGAATTATCTGAGTGAGATGCTCAAATTGCCGGTCTTGGACGTCGACGGCGAAAAGCTCGGCGTGGTGAACGATTTTGGCATTGCTACCGGCGAAGTTTTTCCACACGTGACATCGCTCGCGTTCCGCGGCCCCGGCAAGACGCCGTTTATGATCAGCTGGCGCAAATGGGTCGACCGTATCGACGAGACGGGCGTACACCTTAAGACGTCGGCCACCGAAATCCGTTTTTCGTACCTGCAGCCGACCGAACTCCTGCTTGCCCGCGACGTGCTCAACAAGCAGATTGTCGACACGCAGGGCATGAAGGTCGTGCGCGTAAACGACATCAAGTTTTCCATGTCGGGCGAAAATCAGCTGCGCCTGCTGGGCGCCGAGGTCGGTGCCCGCGGTCTGCTACGCGCCATCAGCCCTGCGCTCGAGCATGTCGTCGAAGGCTTTATGAAGCACCTGGGCAAGCCGCTCAGTGAGGACATCATCGCTTGGTCCTACATGGACCTGCTCGACCGCTCGACCAAGAACATTCAACTCTCGGTGTCGCACAAGACGCTCGGCGAGCTGCACCCTGCCGACATCGCCGACATTATCGAGCAGCTCGACCCGCGCCTGCGTGCGCAGGTGTTTGCGCAGCTCGATACTGCCCAGGCCGCCGAGGCCATCTCGGAGTTCGATGACGACGAGCTTATGACCGAGATGCTCGAGGGTCTGTCCGACACCGACGCATCGTCGATGCTGGCCATGATGGACCCGGACGACGCCGCCGATCTGATCGACGAGCTCGATTACGAGAAGGCCGAGAAGCTCCTGCGCCTGATGGGCGTCAAGGAGGAGAAGGCGATTCGTAACCTGTTGGGGTATGAGGACAACACCGCCGGCCGCATCATGACCTCGGAGTTTGTCTCCCTGCCCGCCACGGCAACGGTCGGTGACGCCATCGAGGCGATTCGCGAGCTCGACGAGGACTTCGAGAGCGTCTACTACGTCTATACTGAGGATCCGAGCGGCATGCTGACCGGCGTGCTTTCGCTGCGCACGCTGATCGTAGCCGACCGCGACGCCACGCTGGGTCAGCTGGCCTATCGCGACCTGGTCTATGTGTCGCCCGACGAGGACCAGGAAGACGTAACGGACGAGATGACCAAGTACGACCTGGTTGCCATCCCTGTCTGCGACGAGAACCGTCATATCCTGGGTATCGTAACCTTCGACGACGCCATGGACGTTATCGCTGAGGAGCATCAGGAGGACCTGCAGATCGCCGGTGTCGGCTCGGGCGATAGCGCGTCGGACGACTCGACGAACGTGCTCAGCTGGTTCGTGCATCGCCAGTACTGGGTTGTTGTATGGGGCATCGCGTCGTGCATCATGGCGACCGTGCTGGGAACGGCGCTCGGCTCCGCGCATCTGGTGGTGTTCCCCATGTGCGCCATGCCGCTCGTGCTGCTGGCGGCCTCGCGCATGGTGTCGTTCGTCAAGAACTACTTCCTGGAGTATGACGGTCACGACGACGAGCCCAAGCCGTATCTGGGGTTCTTCTTCCAGAGCACGGGCATGGGCCTGATTCTGTCACTCGTGACCTACCTGTGCGCTCAGCTGGTGCGCACCGCCGCGTTCCCCGATGCGCCCATGTTTGAGGAGCAACTCTTTACCGGGTGCTTTAATATCGCTGCCATCATTTGCCTGGTTGGCAACATGAGTGCCGTGATTTACCTGATGGTGCTGTTCTGGCGTGACGAGCATGACCTCAACACGTCGGGCACCGCCATGAACGTTATTGCCGTCATGATCTCGTGCGTAGCGTACTGCGCCGCTGCGGTGCTGCTCACCATGTCGGTCATTGGTTAGGTGGTCGCGTGCAAAATACCAAGCAAAAGTCGGGCACCAAGCAAAAGTTGACCATCGCGGCCATCTTTGGCGCTATGGGTCCCGGTCTGCTGGCGGCGCTTTCGGGCAATGACGCCGGCGGCATTGCAACGTATTCCAGCGCGGGCGCCAGCTATGGCTATAAGATGCTCTGGATGCTTCCCGTCATGACTGTGCTGCTCATCGTGACGCAGGAGACCGCGGCGCGCTGCGGCTGCGTCACGGGCAAGGGCCTGGCATCGCTCATTCGCGAGCGCTTTGGCGTGCGCAAGAGTGTACTTGCTATGGCGGCGCTGTTGATCGCCAACACGGCTGTGACCATTTCGGAGTTTGCGGGCATCGCCAGCGGCCTTGCTCTCTTTGGCGTGCCGGCGAGCATCTCGGTGCCGCTGGTGGCGCTGCTGGTGTGGATGCTTACCATGTCGGGTAGTTTCCAGCGCATCGAGAAGATTTTGCTGCTGGTGAGCTGCGTGTTCGTGACCTATATTGTCGCCGCGTTTATGGCTGGCCCCAACTGGGGTGAGGTCGCGGTTGACCTGGTCGTGCCTAACATTCAAAATGACCCCAGCTACGTGTCGCTCGTGGTCGCGACGATCGGTACCACCATCGCGCCGTGGATGATTTTCTTGGCGCAGAACAACGTGGTCGATAAGAACGCGGGCGAGGACGATATCGTGCTGCAGCGCATCGATACCGTGAGCGGCTCGCTTGCCGCCGATGTCATTGCCGGCTTTATTATCATCACGACCGGTACGGTGTTGTTCCCGGCGGGTATTCAGATCAGCGATGCTGCCGATGCTGCCCGCGCGCTGGAGCCTATTGCGGGTCAGTGGTCCACGGTACTGTTTGCCTCGGGCCTGGTCGCGGCGAGCTTCTTGGCCGCCTGCGTGCTGCCGGGCGTTACGTCGAGCGCTATCTGCGAGGCATTTGGCTGGGAGCGCGGTGCCGACCGCAGCTGGGACGAGGCCCCGGTCTATCGCGGCATCATTACGGCCATCATCGGTATCTCTGCCGTGCTGGTGCTTATGCCCGGCGTCGATCTGTTCCAGATTATGATGACCTCGCAGGTCATCAATGGCGTGCTACTGCCCGTGGTTCTGGTGTTCCAGGTGGTTATTGCCGCTGACCGTCACATTATGGGAACTAACCGCAACGGCCGCGTGTGGAATGTGCTCACTTGGGCGACTATCGGTGTGATTACGGTGCTCACGGTCGTCATGTTTGTTCTGCAGGCGATGGGTTACAGCGCTTAGCGCCTCTTTTGGACTCCAAACAGGCCGCAGCGATGGGCTGCGGCCTGTTTTTGCCCGCGACCTCTTGGGGCCGGCTCTAAAAGAGTGATTTTGGGTTGTTTGCTGCAGGTTACTTGTCGGTGCCCAGCTTGTGTGGCTTGAGAGCGAGCGCATTGACGAGTGCGTCGGTGGCAGACTTGACGGCTGCCGGCTGCGGATCGTTGACGTGATCCTCGGGATGCACGGGCAGGTCCTTCTTGACGGCATCGTGGATCAAGTTGAGGTACTCAGTCACACCCGTGTTCGAAAGGTGCGTGCCGTCGCCATCGAACAGGTCGTTGCGGTTGGCACTGTATCCGTACCAATCGATAACGCGCACGTTCTTGTAGCGCGTAGCGGCGTTGGCGATGGCCTGGTTGGTAGAGCCAACCCACGGCTGCGGGCTGCGCGTGTTCACAAACACCACAATACGCTTATCTCCTGCATCGGCCATGATGGCGTCGATCTGGTCGTCGGTTACCAAGCCGTTGGTGCCCAGGGCAAAGACCACGATCTTGCCGGCAAGGTTCTGCTGGATATAGCCCTCAAATGTCGCGCGGCCCGCATCAAACTGGCGGCCCTTTTCGGCATCGATATGGCTGTGCGGGAACACGCCGTCAAAGGTGTCCACGGCACGCAGCGACACGGAGTCGCCGATCATAAGCAGATCGTAGGAGCCATCGGGGAAGCCGTCGTTGTCCTTGTCGGTGTCGTCGGCCGCCTGCTGGTCGGTGGGCGCGGTGTTCTTGGCTTCCTTGTTTAGAACTTCGGCGCCCTCGCCGCTCAGCGCAGACGTCTCGGGCACAAAGACCAGGCCGCCCAGTGCAACGACCAACACGACAGCGCAGGCTGCGCAGGCAGGGACGTGCGCGCGTGCCCAGTTGGCGGGCGTGGCGGTGCCGTCGCGGAACTCGGATACGGTGCGCCCAAAGGCGCCCTTTCTAAACGGCGTCTCGATAAAGCGATATGAGCATTCGGCCACGGCGACCACCAACAGCACCTGCAAAATGTACTGCCACCACGGTGTATCGTTGATGTTGGCGACCGGGTTCATGAGCAACAGCAGGGGATAGTGCCACAGGTAGATGCTGTACGAGCGCTTGCCAACCCACACGAGCGGCTCGGCGGACAGCGCGCGGGCAACCATTCCCTGGGGCTGCACGCAGGCGGCAATGACCATGAGCGTGAGGATCGAGCACAGCAGCGTGCCGCCGCGATACTGGAAGGCGGTGTAGCCGTTGGTGAGCGCGACCATGGCGGCAAGGCCAACCAGACCCACGACGCCCAACACATCGATGGATGCGGGCGAGGACCAAAAACGCACGAGGGCGCTCGGCTGTGCCGGGGCGGTCTCGGCTGCTTCGTCGGCCTTCTCGCCAGGCGTGCCCTCGGCGTTCTTGCCGTGCTTGGCGGCGCCAGCTAGGCGATTGAGCCCCAAACGACGAGCGAGACGCACCGGCGCCAGGTCGCGATCGGGGATAAAGGCCATCCAGGCACCCAGCAGCAGCGAGAACACGCGGGTGTCGGTGCCGTAGTACACGCGACTGGGGTCGGCGGCAGGGTTGTAAAGCACCATCATGGCTAGGGCAGATACCGCGGCAAGGCCCAGAACCACGCGGCGCGTGTTGGGCTTGCTCACATGCATGGATACCATAGCAAACAGCAGTGGCGGCCAAATCAGGTAGAACTGTTCCTCGATGGCAAGCGACCAAAAGTGCGTGAGCGGCGAGGGGTCGCCCAGAGCATTGAAGTACGAGACGTTTTGGGCAATCTGCCACCAGTTGTTGAAGAACAACAGCGACGGCAGGATGTCGGGGCGCATCTTGGTGAGCATCACGTGGTTGAAGACGGTGCACAGCGCACAGGTCACCACCACGACGGTCACCACGGCGGGGACCAGGCGACGGATGCGGCGAATCCAGAAGCTCTTAAGGTCGATGCGGCCGGTCTTAGCGACTTCGTTGAGCAGCAAACGCGTGATCAGATAGCCCGAAAGCACAAAGAAGATCGTGACGCCGAGCAGGCCGCCCTGAGCCCACGTGAGGTTGAGGTGATAGAGCACCACCGCGACGACGGCGAGCGTACGCAGACCGTCGAGCGCAGGGATGTAGCGGGACTTGGGGCGAGCAGGCGTCTGCTCCGCGGCGGGAGTGTTGGCGCGGCCCGCGTTGTTGGCAGAAGCGCGATGGGGGCTCGCGGTGCGTCGCGGTTCGTTGGCACGGCGTTCGCCCTTCACGCGTTCGTGCGGCGCCGGCTCGTTGCCCGTGCGGCGTCGACCGCGCGAGCCCGATTGCGAGAGTTGTTCCATAAAACATCATCCAATGACGAGAATAATCAGCACGCCTTCATTGTAGCTGCCTGCTCCTGTGAATGCTTGCTGCTGGCGCAAGCTCAAGCACGCGTCCACATCAAAGTGAACTAAAGTTATAGGGGGTGCGAGAGCGCACGATCGACGGCCGGCGGTGGGCACAAAGCCTAAAGACGAGGAGGTTTCCATGGCGGATCACAGCATCGTTGCGGTGTTCGGCAGCATGAACATGGACCTTTCGGTGGCGTGCGAGCGCATGCCGCGCGCGGGCGAGACCGTCGGTGGCAGCGGTTTTATCACCAACGCCGGTGGCAAGGGCGCTAACCAGGCCGTCGCCGCTGCGCGCATGGGTGCGCGCACGTGCATGATCGGCGCGGTTGGGCGCGATACGTTTGGCGATGCGCTGGTGGCGGGACTTCAGGATGCCGGCGTGGGCGTTGAGTTTGTGGCGCGTCGCGATGACGTGGAGACGGGAACGGCGACCATCATTCGCTGCGAGGGCGACAACCGCATCATACTGTCGCCGGGCGCCAACCATGCGCTTACGGGCGAGGACGTTGCCCACGCGCTGCGAGGCCTGGTAGCCGATGGGCTCGATGGCGATGTTTGCGAGTTTGCCCCGGCTGCTGGCGGCGTCTTTATCGCCCAGGGCGAATGTGATCTGATGGCAACGGCCGCGGCGCTCTCTTGCGCTCACGCGCTGGGGTTCTATACGATCTTTAACCCGGCGCCCGCCTGCGACTTGCCGGCAGGAGCGTGGCCTGCGGTCGACTTGGTCTGCCCCAACGAGACCGAGTGCCAGGTTCTGACGGGTATCCTGCCCAAGGACGATGAGAGCTGCGCCGCTGCACTCAACGCCCTGCTTGCTAAGGGCGCCGGGACTGCGGTCATCACGCTGGGCGGCGCCGGCTCGGTTACGCTCGGCGATGACGGTGAGCTGCTGCGCATGCCGGCACTTTCGAGCGCGGTGGTCGATACGACGGCCGCCGGCGATACGTTTATCGGTGCGTTGGCGGCGGCTCGCCTAGAAGACTTGCCGCTCTTTGAGTGCATGGTCGCGGGTGCTCGCGCTTCGGCGGTGACGGTGTCGCGCCTGGGCGCTCAGCAATCAATTCCCACGCGTGCGGAAGTCGAGCACAAGTTTGGTTTAGACGGTTTGGATGTAGACGGAGAAGCGGAGTAGAACAATGGCAACCAAGAAGCTGATCCTTGATCTGGATATGGGTGTGGACGATGCGATGGCGCTTGCCTATGCCATCGCGAGCCCCGAGGTGGAGCTCGTCGGCATCACCACGTGCTTTGGTAACGTGCGCGTCGAGCAGTCGGCGCACAACTGCTTGGCGGTGCTCGACCTGTTGGGCCGTCCCGAGGTGCCGGTGTACCTGGGCGCCGATCGTCCCGTGAAGGCGACCGAACCCTACACGCCGCCGGCGTCCTCCGCGCTCATTCACGGCAAGAACGGCATCGGCGGCGCGAGCGTGCCCGCGTCGCCCTACGAGCCGGTGGGGGCGACCTCGGCCGACGGCAACGCTGCGGTCGATTATCTGATCGATGCCGCGCGCACCTATGGTCCCGATCTGGTCTACGTAGCGACTGGCCCGCTCTCCAACCTGGCGCTCGCCCTGGAGCGCGATGCGGCGGCGATGATGTCCATCGGCCGCGTGGTCGTGATGGGCGGCGCCCTTACCGTGCCCGGTAACGTGAGCGCGGGCGCCGAGGCCAACATGGCGAGCGACCCCGAGGCAGCCGACGCGGTGCTGCGCTCGGGCCGTAAGCTCACCATGGTGGGTCTGGACGTGACGCATCGCGTGGTGCTCACACGCCGCGACATTGCCGGCTGGACGGGCTCGGGCACCATGGCGGGCTGCGCATTTGCGAGCATGGTCGAGCACTACATTGGCTCGTACGAGATGAACGCACCCTACCTGGGTGGTTGTGCGCTGCACGATCCGCTGGCCGTTGCCGTGGCGGTCGACCCCACGCTCGTAGGTGCGCTCGGCTGCAACCTGCGTGTTGATCTGCTGGGCGAGTACCGCGGTCGCACCATCTGCGATGAGCGCCGCCTGTCCGATCCGGACAAGAGCGCGCTTGTGGCACTGACCGTGGATGCTCCGCGCTTCTTGTCCGAGTTCAAGACGCGTATGGCCCGTGTCCTTGGCTAAGTTGTCTTTTTGGGACGGGGCTTTTTTTGACTGGTATGATTGGTGCGACCATTCGAACCAGCTAAAAGAGCCCCGTCCCAATTTGACTATCGAGAGGATCTGCCATGGAGCGCATCGCCAGCTTTTCCGTTGATCATCTGCTGCTTGAGCCCGGCGTGTATGTGAGCCGCATCGACCGCGATCCGGCGACCGGTGCCGCCGTCACCACGTTTGACCTGCGCCTGACTACGCCCAACAAGGAGCCGGTCATGAACACGGCCGAGTGCCACACCATCGAGCACCTGGGCGCGACGTTCCTTCGCAATCATGCCGAGTGGTCGAGCCGCATTGTCTACTTTGGCCCCATGGGCTGCCGCACGGGCTTTTACCTGGTTGTCTTTGGCGAGCTGACGAGCGAGAAGATCTTGCCGCTCGTCCGCGAGCTGTTTGAGTTTGTCGCCGACTTTGAGGGCGATGTCCCCGGTGCCGCTCCCGAGGAGTGCGGTAACTACCTGGACCAGAACCTTCCTATGGCTAACTGGCTCGCACGCCGTTACCTCAACCGCGACCTGGCCGATATCGACGAGAAGCACCTGCACTATCAGCAGGCGTAAGAGCTTTATCGCCCAAAACGAGCGCATTGGGCGCCTTCGCTTATGCGGGGGCGCCTTTTTGTTGATTGGTCGGGACGAGCGTTCAAAATCGCTCATGTTTGTTCTAGAATGTTCGTATAGTCACATTTACGAACAGGAGTGAACATGCATATCTACTCTGTCAACGATCCCGAGTTCAAATCCTATGGCAACGTTTGGGATGACGTCCCGTCCGAGCTCACGTCGCCCGTGCTCGAGGCACTCTCTGCCACGCCCATTCCCGAGGGCAGCAAGTACGTTGCAAGCGCGCCGGAGCTCGAGGGCGTCAAGGATGCCGATAAACTGGGCTTTCTCATGTTTGGCGGCCGTCCCTTCCAGCTCGGCTGGTGCAACGGCCACAACACGCGTCTCAACTGCCTGGAGTACCACCGCGCCAGCGAGTTTAACCTGGGCGCCCGCGATTTTATTCTGCTCGTGGCGCATCGCTGGGAGATCGAGGACGGCAAGCTCGACACCGCGTGCGTCAAGGCGTTCCGCGTGCCGGCGGGTACGGTTGTTGAGGTCTTCAACACCACGCTCCACTATACGCCCTGCATGGTCGACGAAGGCGGCTTCCAGGTGATGGTGGCGCTGCCGGCGGGCACCAACGGCCCGCGCCCCGAGGCCGCAGCCGACATGCCTGCCACCGGTGACAGCTACTGCTACTGGAAGGCCGACAAGTGGGTCCTCTGCCACGCCGACAGCCCCAAGGCTGCCGAGGGCGGCTACGTAGGTCTCATCGGCAAAAACCTCGATATCGCCTGCGACTAGAATCTTCTGTCTCGATCTGTAACATCTAGCGGGCTAAATCGTCTCTACCTGTTACAGATCGAGACAAACCGGGCCCAAGCCGCCACAAAGGTGCCTGTCCCCTTTGTGGTGGCTGCCTAGAGTTGGCTGCGCAGATAGTCAGCCATATATGGAACGGCGAAACGCACGTAACCGCGGCGCGCCTGTTCGATTACGCCGGCGTCGATGAGGCGCCGGCGATACTTTTGCGCATAGTCGGGTGTGACTGACATACGTTTCGCTACATCGGAAATGCGCGAAACGGCGTCTTCGTCATCAGTCATTGCGTCGAGAAACGCGACGTCTTGGTCCGATAGCGCGGCGAGCGTCGTTTCACAAACATCGTTTTCGAAATCGGCTTTTGACGCTTCGATAGCTCCGTCGACTTGCTCTGGCGTTACGTGTTCTCCTGTCTTGCAGCGATTGCCGATGTTATAGCCGATGAGCTGCAGCATATAGGGCGAGCCTTGGGTTGCGCGAGCGGCACGGAGGCGAAGATCGCCTGGAATATCAAGGTCGAGCTCTTCGAAAGCCCGCTGATAATAGGCATCGACATCTCCGACTGAAAGCGGTTCGAGCGTGACCTTGCGAGCGCGGTTGAGAAATGTCAGCACGCGGTCATTGAGCGTTGCACAGACGGCTCCCGGGAGACCTGCCATAACAAGCGCGACGTTGAGTCCCTCACCGACCAGCTCTTGATAGGCGGTGACGAGCTGTCTAATCTCAGGTGAATTAGCTTGGAGCTCATCGATAAGGATGAGGATGCCGTGCCCCTGCTCGGTCAGCTTGCGCGCCAGCTGCGTGAGTTTGAACTGGAAACTCTTGGTCTCCTGCACATCGCGTGTGAACTCGAGACCGGCTGAGAAGCCGAAGACGCTCAAGCTACCGCCAGAAAGTTTGGGGAGATGACGCTTGCTGACATAAGGCTCGCCTGCTTCTTGGATTTTTTCAACAATGCGCTCAAGCATATCTTCGGAGGCTACGGTGGGTGTGGCGACAACAAAACCGAGCTTGCGTGCGCGGTCGGCAAGTTCCCACAGAAGAACCGTCTTGCCGCTGCCTCGCTGGCCGAGCATGAGCATGGCTCGGTCTCGATTGCCCGGCTCCTGCTCAAGACCGGAGATGAATGTCGAAATCACGTTCCCGCGACCCACCAGATAGGACGGGCGATTTCCAAATGAGGGGGAGAAGATGGTTTCAGTCATAAGTCTCCTTTCCTTTTTTTCCTATTTTTTCCTTTCTTTCCTATTCAGTCAAATGAATTGCTGAGCGAAGGCGGTTACGTAGGCCTCGTCGGCAAAACCTCGACATCGCCTGCGACTAGAATCTTCTGTCTCGATCTGTAACATCTAGCGGGCTAAATCGTCTCTACCTGTTACAGATTTAGATAAACTGCAGGGGACAGACCGAACAATCTCGATCTGTAACACCAGGCCCGGTTTTGACGGCCTAACTGTTACGGATCGAGACAAACCGCCCTACACCACCACAAAGGTGCCTGTCCCCATTGTGGTGGTGTAGGGCGGCGGTATCAAAAAGTGTCAGACGGGGCGGCTACCGAGCACCCGCGCGCGAAAAGAAGTATCGGCCTACGTCGTTGCCGTTGAGCGGCACGTTGTTTGCAGGGATACTGAGCCTATGACAACAGCGTGCGAAAGGATTGATGCATGGCTTTCCGTAATGACTTTCTGTGGGGCGGCGCGACGGCTGCCAACCAGTGCGAGGGCGCCTACAACGTGGACGGCCGCGGCCTTGCCAACGTGGACGTGGCTCCGCACGGCCCCGAGCGCTATGCGGTGGTCTCCGGCCAGCGCAAGATGCTCGACTTCGAGGACGGCTATTACTATCCCGCGCAGACCGGCATCGATTTCTATCACCACTACAAGGAGGACATCGCCCTCTTTGCCGAGATGGGCTTTAAGACCTTCCGTATGAGCCTGGCTTGGACCCGCATCTTCCCCAACGGCGACGAGACCGAGCCCAATGAGGCTGGCCTGGCCTTCTACGAGGATGTATTCCGCGAGTGTCAAAAGCACGGCATCGAGCCGCTCGTGACCATCACGCACTTCGACTGTCCGATTCACCTCATCAAGGAGTACGGCGGCTGGCGCAACCGTAAGCTCATCGACTTCTACAAGAACCTCGCGACCACGATCTTCACCCGTTACAAGGGTCTGGTGAAGTACTGGCTCACCTTCAACGAGATCAATATGATCTTGCACCTGCCGTTTATGGGTGCCGGTCTGGTCTTTGAGGAGGGCGAGAACAAGGAGGCCGTCGAGTACCTGGCCGCCCACAACGAGCTCGTTGCCAGCGCTTGGGCAACCAAGATCGCCCACGAGATCGATCCTGAGGTCAAGATCGGCTGCATGCTCGCCGCAGGTAGCTACTACCCCTACAGCTGTCGTCCGGGCGATGTGCGCCAGGCGCAGCTCGACAATCAGGACAATTACTTCTTCGTCGACGTTCAGAGCCGTGGCTACTACCCGGCCTATGCCGTCAAGAAGCTCGAGCGTCTAGGCATCGATGTGGGCATGACGGACGAGGACCGCGAGATCCTGGCCGCTAACACCGTCGACTTCATCAGCTTTAGCTATTACAGCACCCGTTGCTCTGCCGGTGCCGATAACCCCGATGTCGAGCGCACCCAGGGCAATGCCTTCGCCGGCGCCAAGAACCCCTACCTGCAGGAGAGCCAGTGGGGCTGGGCCATCGATCCGCTGGGCTTCCGCATCACCCTTAACGACCTGTACGACCGTTATCAGAAGCCGCTGTTTGTGGTCGAGAACGGTCTGGGCGCCAAGGATGTTGTCGAGGAGGATGGTTCCATCAACGACGACTACCGTATCGACTACCTGCGCCAGCACATCCAGACCATGCGCGACGCGGTGACCGAGGACGGCGTTGACCTGTTGGGCTACACCACCTGGGGCCCGATTGACCTGGTGTCTGCCGGCACGGGCGAGATGTCCAAGCGCTACGGCTTTATCTATGTGGACCGCGATGATGCGGGCAACGGCACCCTCAAACGCTCCAAGAAGAAGAGCTTCGACTGGTACAAGAAGGTTATTGCTTCTAATGGTGAGGACCTGTCCTAAGGAAGCTGAGACACTCGACTTCAGAGTCTCCTGACCAAGGCGCCCAGCGAGTATGTGCTCGCCGGGCGCCTTGCCGTCTGCGGATTTTGGGACATGCGGCCCGCTCTTTCGACCCATCTGCCGGTACACTAAAAGCACTATGGGTACCCGCGAGCGACATATCGGCCACGCGGCCGCCCGATCCGCTCCCGTGGCGGATCCCAGGGGCGGCAGGCTCTTCGCCATGCCGCGATTCCTTGTTGGCATAACACATCAGGTGTACCGCCACCGCGTCTTTGCTATCGCCGGTGTCATCACCGCGCTGTTCCTCATGCTTTTGGCAGTCTTGCCGGCGCTGTTCGCCTTCGACCCCAAACTTTCTAACGCCGTGCCCGCCTATAGCGAGGTGTCCGAAGAGGTCGTGGATGCGCTCGTCCATTCGAGCTCTCTCCCGCTGCTTGTCGCCGCAATTATATTTTCGATCTGGGGCGTATCGGTCTATCTGCGCTGTTTGGACTATGTGTTGCGCCGCCGCCTTGTTGCCATCGCCACCATCTGCGCCCTGTGGATGATCGAAGTCATTCTCAAGTACAAGTCGTTCACGCCGTTCTATGCCACCGTGCTGTGGTACCTGTACTACGTGCCCATGACGCTCATTCCGCTGCTCTACCAGTTGTGTGGTCTGCGCCTTGCGGGCCTGGAGCAACACCGCCTGGGTCGCCGCTACTGCGCCGCGCTGTGGATTGTGGCCATCCTGCTTATCGGATTTGTGCTCACCAACGATTTTCACCAACAGGTCTTCCGCTTTGACCGTACAAGCGACACCTGGAGCAACGATTACACGTACGGCTGGGGTTATTTCGCCGTCTTAGTGTGGACGGCCTTTAACTTCGTGGCCTTTTTTATCCTGGTGGGCCGGTCCTCGTCCTTTCGCATCCAGCGTTTCTCGGGCACGGCGGCGCTCGTACTGCTGGGTGGCGCATTCTTTGCCATCTCGTATGCGTTGCGCGTGCCCTGGGCATGGAGGCTCAACTTCTCGCTCGTCTATTGCGTCCTGTGCGTGGTGGCGATGGAAATCTGTCTCGATTGTGGTGTCATTCCGTCGTATCACGACATCGCCGGCATTTTCGACACCTTGCCGCTCGACCTCAAAGTTCTAACGCGCGACCTGCAGGAGGTCTATGCCACGCCGGTGTCAAAGCCAATGCCGGTAGGCGTGCGCGAGGAGTTGCGGACCCAGGAGCACGGCCACGCCCATGCCTTTGCCGTGGCGTCCGATCCCGATGTGATGTACCGTGCCTTTCCACTGCTGGGCGGATCGGCCCTGCTTGCCCAAGACGTGTCGGAGCTCAACGAGCTTAACCGTGAGCTGGCACATCGTCGCATGGAGCTGCAGCGTCAAAACGAGCTGCTCGCCGCCGACTACGACCTTAAGACGCATTTGGCAGATCAAGAGGCCGAGACCTTGCTGGTCCAAGACGTGGACCAGGCGATTGCCCGCGCGCTCGAAGGGATGTACGACCTGCTGAGCTCGCTGCCGCCGTTGACCGACGAGGCGTCTTCGCACGAGCGTTACCGCATGCTGCAGCGCGCAAAGATGCTCGTCGCCTATTGCAAGCGCAAGGGGTCGCTCACGTTGGCACAGCATGGGGAGAGCGGTTTTGATCGCGACCGCATTCAGCTCATTGCCAACGAGCTTGCAAGCGACCTGCGCACCATCGATGTCGATTGCGCCTCGATTATCGCCATACGGCGCCCGATGCATGCCAGTACGGTAAGCGCCCTGTACGACTGCGTGTATGACTTTGCGTTTTTTGCCTACACCACCGACCATCCGGCGCTTATGTATCACTTGGGCGACCATGACCGATGCAGTGTCGAGCTGCGCGCCACGCTTTTTTCCAACGACGAAGAAGATCTTTCGCAGACGCCCGCTGCGCAAGAGCTCGAAAGCGCTCTGCAAGGGCGCAACGTGGCATACCGCCTTGAGGGCGAGCCCGGCCAGCTGCGCATGATCGTCTTGATGCCGAGGGCGGGTGAGTGACGATGACGATTTCGCTCATCCTTCCCCAAATCGTTGCGCTCGATGTTGTCTTTGCCCTGGCTGCGTGTCTGCAGACGATCCACGTCCCGCTCATCGCATCGCGCCGCTCGTCCTATAACCGTAAGGTGGTTTGCGCCTACGAGGCGAGCCTCGTGCTTCACCTGATGATTTCGGCGCTCATCTTATTCGCGTCGTCTGGCTCGTATCTGGTGGCGCCGCTTGACGTTTGCGCTAGGGCAATGGGCGGAGTGCTGTGGCTCAATGCCGCGATCTTTGCCTATGGCGTGACGCTTATGGTGCACTATCGTCGCCTCGTCATGCTGCCCGAACTGTTGCTCGTTGCCGCCGTGACACCGCCGGTGGTTTTTGCCATGGGCTCGGCGTGGACCGTTGTCCTTATCGCAGAGGGAGCGTTCTTCCTGTTCCGCTCCATCGCGGCGCTCTTGATGGATATCCGCAACCGCCAGGAGGATATCACCGCGTTTTCGACGATCGAAACCATCAACGTGATTCCCGTGGGCATCCTGTATCTGGACTCGAGGGGCCGTCCACTGCTCATGAACCGCTGCATGCGCAAAAACCTGGTGGAGTTTCATATGCCCACCGACCTAGGCGATATGAGCGGTACATGGAACGACCTGCGTAAACTCAGCATGCAAATGCCCGAAAGCAGCCAGAACCGCGTGCGCATTAATCTGGACCGCTTTGGTGAGGCGCGCGTTGTGGTCGAGGTTTCTCCCGCCGAGATTCGCTTGTTTGTGCACGATGACGTTATGGTTTCGGGCCGCCTCTTCGAGCGCATTATCGGCCTGGATGTAACAGAGTATGCGCATGCTCATGATCGCCTGGCGCAAGCCAACCACCTGCTTGAACTTGCGGGCCAAGAGCTCCAAGCCCAGATCGAAGAAGTCAAAAAAGTTGCTGACAATGCGGCCTATCTGCGTATGCGCGCTCGCGTGCACGACGTGATCGGGCAGCGTCTGTCCATCCTCCATCGTTATTTGGAGGAGGGGCGCCTGGATGACGAGTCACTCGAGCAGATCGACCCGCTGCTGCGCTCAATCGCTGCCGATCTGCGCAGCGGGGGCGACACCGAACCGGCAGAGCAACTGGGCGATATCGTCCATGCCTTTGGCCTGGTGAGCGTGCAGATCGATGTGGAGGGCGAGCTGCCAAGCGACGCGCGTGTCGCCGCAGCCTTTCTGCAGATTATCCGCGAGGCCTCGACCAATGCCACCAAGCATGCACAGGCCCATCAGGTCCATGTGCGCCTGCGGCAGGAGACGTCGGAAGACGGCGCTGTTGCGCGGATGGTCGTTTCTAACGACGGCGCGCCCGCACCCGTATCGTATCGCGAGGGAACGGGTATCCCTGGTATGAGGCATGTCGCACAGAATCTGGGCGGCAGCCTGGAAGTCCACACCGCCCCGCCCTTTACGCTTGCGGTGTCCATCCCGCTCGCCTCCAATGCCACGGTCCAAAGGAGAAGCTCATGATCCGCGTGTTAATCGTCGAAGACCAGGCTATCTTGCGCGAGAGCCTCGCGCGCTCCGTCGGTGACCAGCCCGACATGACCGTTGTCGCCGCGATCGCCGACGCCTCGGATGCCTTGGACGTTGTACTCAAGGAGCGTCCGGACATGATACTGATGGATGTGTGCACCGAGCACGATTCCAACGGCATCGTGGCGGCGGCGCGCATTAAAGAACAACTGCCCGAGTGCCGCGTCATTATCATGACGGGTATGCCCGAGATCACCTTTGTGGACCAGGCACGCGAGGCGGGCGTCGACAGCTTTGTGTATAAGAACGTCGGTATCGACGAGCTATTCGCCGTGATGCGCTCCACGCTGGCGGGTTACTGCACGTTTCCCAAGCCGCCCGAGAGCATCTTCTCGGGCACGGCGGCCCTCGACGATGTCGAGCTATCGATCTTGCGCCTTGCCTGCGAGGGCAAGAGCCGCCGCGAAATCGCGGCCGAGCTGTTTATGAGCGAGGGCACCATCAAACGCCGCATCTCGGAGATCCTCAACAAGACCGGCTACGACAACATCATGCGCCTGGCCGTGCACGCGGTAACGGAGGGCAGCATCGTTCCCAACATGGAGCGCTAACGCTCGTTACGCATCGGCATAAAAGCGGCGGGGCCGCAGGATCATTTCCTGCGGCCCCGCCTGACATGTGCGCGGATGTGTCCGCCAATCCGCGGCTATCGGTGTCCGCCGTTACGCGATGGTTGCGCTGTAGGAGGCGACGTCCTCGTAGGAATCGGTCAGGTAGGCGTCGATGCCGATGGTCGTGTTGACCAGGTCGTCAAGACTGTCAAGTTCGCCGCTCGAGAACGTGAATTCCTCGGTGGCGCTGGTGCCGGGCATCAGGTTAGCCGAGAACCAGGGTTCCTTCATGGTGCCGTTGACGTTGGTCTTGCCGGAAGGAGCGTAGAAGGTCAGGTCCTTGTCGCTCTTGTTGGTGATGTTGACGACAAAGCCGATGTCGCCCCAGTCGTCCTTGAACTTCTCGGTGATGGTGATGGTGCACAGATCGTCATCGGCGACGGTGACGGCGGGGGAGATTTCGACGTTCTGGACATCGTCGTCTTCGACGGCCTCATCGATCTCCTCTTCCTTCTCGGCCGCCTCGCGATCCTTCTTCACCGTACCGGACAGGTCCTTGTCGGACTTGGTAAAGACAAGATTGCCGTCATCTTCTTCGAGGATGAGTTTGCCGTCCTTGAGCTTCATGTCGTGCGACTCATCTTCGGCGGTGATGGTTACGGTGGTGGCGTCCTTTGCCTCCCATTTAAGGTCGACGACTTCAAGGAACAGGTCGAGGGCGCCTGTACCGTCCTCATCGAGAATCAGGACGCAGTGGACACCCCAATCCTCGAGCATCTTCATGTACTCATCGGTCAGCTCTTCGCCATCCACGGTTCCACCCGAGAGTTCCCAGCTGCCGACGAAGTTGGCCTTGGGGTCTTTGCCGCCGCCGCTGCAGCCCGTCAGGGCAAAGGCGAGCGCCAGGACGCATGTCAGAAATGCGAGTACGGACTTTTTGAACGTTGTCTTCATGGTGTCCTCCTTTATCGAACGAAACCCATAGAAGCAAATGCGGGGGTGGCGGATCCCCCGCCAATTACCAGATAGAGGGGCTAGGGCCGGGGCGTTCCGCAGTTGCTGCAGAACTTGCCGCCGTTTTCGCTGCCGCAGTTGGGGCAGAACCACTTGGCCGGTGCCGGGGCGGGTGCGGGACTGCCGCACTCGGAGCAGAACTTGCCGGTGTTGGTGGCGCCGCAGCTGCAGGTCCATGCGCCGGCCGCAGGTGCGGCGGTGGGTGCCGGTGCGGGAGTCGGAGCCGGCTGCGGGGCAGCCTGCTGCTGTGCCTGACCGGCGGCGAACAGCTGGCTAGCGTTCATGCCGCCCATGCCACCTGCCATGCCCATGCCCATAAAGCCTGCCATCGCGCCGTTGGGGTTGGCGGCTGCCGCGCGCATTGCGTCGCTCTGGGCGCTGGCAATGTTGGCGGCTGCCATGGTGGGATCGCGCATGACCGCGGCTTTCTGCAGGTCCTTGATCATCTGCTCGTCTTCTAGCGAGGCGGCGATGGAGTTGACGCCAAAGCTCACAATCTCGACACCACGCAGGTCGCGCCAGTCGGCAGAGAGGACCTCGTTGAGCGCGCGGGCGAGCTCGGTGGTGTGGCCGGGGATGGCGCTGTAGCGGATGCCCATCTCCGAGATCTTGGCAAAGGCGGGCTGCAGGGCGGTGAGCAGCTCGGACTTAAGCTGGCTGTCGATCTTGTCGCGCGTGTAGCTATCGGTCACGTTGCCGCATACGTTGGTGTAGAACAGCAGCGGGTTGGTGATGCGGTACGAATACTCGCCGTTGCAGCGCACGGAGATGTCGACGTCCAGGCCAATGTTGTTATCGACCACGCGGAAGGGCACGGGCGAGGCGGTGCCGTACTTGTTGCCGATGATCTCCTTGGTGTTGATGAAGTAGACGCGCTGGTCCTTGCCCGCGTCGCCGCCAAAGGTAAAGCGGCTGCCGATATTGGCGAAGGTCTCCTTGATGGAATCGCCCAGGTTGCCGCTAAAGACGCTCGGCTCGCTGCCGGTATCGAAGACAAACTCACCGGGCTCCAGCGCGACTTCGATGATCTTGCCGTTTTGCACCACGAGCATGCCTTGTCCGTCGTTGACGGCGATGACCGAGCCGTTGGAGATGACGTTGTCCTCGCCGCGCGTGTTGGAGCTGCGGCCACCGGTACGTTTGCTGCCCTTGCAGGCCAAGACGTCAGCAGGCATCGATTCGCAGTAGATAAATTCCTTCCACTGGTCGGCCATGACGCCGCCGGCAGCTCCCAATCCAGCTTTCAAGAGTCCCATGGTGATCTTCCTTTCTCGTCAAAGGCCGGGTGGTATTGGTTGGATTGCTTAGTCGTCCTTGTCGTCTTTCATGACAACGGTGGTCTCGGTGTGGCTGAAGGTGTCGTGCTTCTCGGTCAGGTCGAGCTCGCCACAATACTCATCGGCACAGGTTGCTTCGTTGGCCGTCTTGAGCTGGCCTACCAGTAACACGTCTCCGATAATCACGATGATCAGCGGCGCGATGATATTGATGAGGATGCCCTCGATATCAAAGGTGAGGTAATCCGGATCGAAGGCGTATTCCCCCATAAAGAGAATCAGGGAGAGGATAAATCCGATCATAAAGAACAGCACCGAGGCGATGACGAGCTTGGGCTTGGAGCAGGGGAGCTCGCCGACCAAGCGACCGGTCTGGCCGTTCATGGCAAACAGGTAGCTCTTGCCGTTCCACGAGGTGGAGAGCATCCAGACGGGGAACAGGGCGTAGTCGCTGTCTTCCCAGGTGTAGTCGAGCTGCTTGCTTTCGACCGTGGCATCGTCGTATTCGTCGACGACGGTCTCGCGCAGGGCCGAGATTGTGCTTTCTTCCATACGGCGCTCGGCGCGCGCCTTGCAGGTCTCGCAGTCCTCGTCGTAACGGTTGGCGATGTAGCCGGGCATATATGCGACCGAGAACGGACGCAGTGCGTCGTAGTCAAACGGCTCGATGGCGTCCATGTGGCCGTCGGGCATCTTGGATGATCCGTCGACGGGCACGCGCTTAAACGAGATATTGCCCTTGCGATAAGCATCGTAGTGGTCGGTGGTCGTGACGGTGCGATCGGATTCCTCGGTCACGGTCTCGTTGGTCGCGTCAAAGTATACTTCGCCGTCAACGCGGGCGCCGTAGAGCCAAAACGGCACGTAGACACCTTGGACCTCGTCGATGTGGTTGCCGGTGACAAAGCTCTTGGGCAGCAGGATCTTGCCCTTGTAGTGCTCCTTGAGTGCGGTCATGACATCGTCGCGTCCGAGTTTAAACGGAATCACCAGGTCGGGCGAGAAGTCGCCAGAGAGCTGGCCGGGCGCCACGGCGGAGTTGCCGCAGTACGGGCAGGTGGTGACGGCGACGGTGCCGTCGGACACGAGCTCGGCGCCGCACGACGAGCAGATGTAGCCGGCGTTTTGGGCGAGTTCCTGCACCGCGTCGTCGGCGACGGGCTTGGGCGTTGCGGCTGCTGCATCGGCTTTGGCATCTGCCTTGTCCTGGCGCTCGCGATAGAGGGCCTCGACTTCTTCGACTTCAAAACGAGAATCGCAGTAGTCGCAGACGAGCTTTTGCTCGGCACTGGCAAAGTGAAGGGGGCCGCCACACGCGGGGCATTGATAGTTGATGCTCTCAAAGGCCATGATCGGTCCTTTCGCTGCCGGAGGCTATGCGCCGATGGCGCCGCCGCAGTATTCGCAGCGCCCGCTGGCATCGGGAATGGTGGTGGCTCCGCAGAAGGGGCAGGTCACCGCGGTCTTGGGGGCTTTGGCGGCCACGACGCTGTCGCGCGTCTCCTGGCGCAGCTGCACCAGCGCATCGCGGACTTCGGTTGCCTGGCGCTTGGCCTCGCGATATTCGATGGAGCCGCGCTGATCGATGGTGGAGTCGTTCACGCGCAGGTTGATCTCGGTAAAGTACGGCGTGTTGACGTGGATGGTCAGATTAAAGTCGTAATCCAGGTCGTAGCGCGGCGGGTTGTAGCTCTCGCGCTCGCCGTCCTTGGTCTCGCGATAGATCTCGGTGCGTTGCTCGTCGATATCCATATCGCAGCCGAGTACCTGCGAGAACTCGATGATGTCGGGATTGGCGTCGCGCCAGCGGCTCTGCGAAGTGATGATCAGCAGGCCCGCGTCCTCATCGAGCATAATATTGGTGCGCCCGGCAGAAAGCGTGCGCGTGGGGTTGAACGAAGACAGGCGTTCGGCGTTGGCCTCGCGGTAGGCGAGTTGCTCACGGATATCGTCCGCGGTGCTGGAGCGATAGCCGTGAAAGTAGGGGGAGAGCTTGCCGGCGCACTCTTTGCACAGGTAGCCTTCATTGATTTTTGTCTTACCTAGAAGTCCCAGCTCGGTACCGCAAATCGCGCACTCTTTCTTCTCGAACATCTTGTCAAAGAAGCCCATGGCTGCCTCCCATCAACAGGTAGCGTGTGTCACTTTTGATGATGGGGGAGTGTGCGATTCTTCGCGATACCCAGACGGCTCAAGGAGTCTCCACAACTGGGACACATGGCCCATTTTTGACTAGTCGTTGGGGACGTTCTCAAACGACTAGTCGCGGGGGACACTCTTCGGCCACTCATTGGGGACGTACTTAAATGAGTGGTAGTTGGAGACACTCCTGGCCGAGCTAGAGATCGCGCGCGTCCCTTCTGGTCCATGCGGCTCAAAATCGCGGCGTGATGTGGACGGCTGGGGTCGAATTGGCAACATTTCGAGCCTGGCTTCGATATTGAGACTGGTTCTTTATTAAAATAGATTTCCAGACAATTGAGCGGCTGGGGGGTTAACCATGAGGGGCATGAGAGACACAACCGCATATTTGCGTCGGGTCATTCGGGAGATTATATGCCTGGCGCTGTTCTTCTTCACGTTTTTGGCGTGCGAGTATCTCTTTGATGTACGCATGGCCGAGTTCGTGCCATCGAGTGAGGTCGTCATCTACGAGAGCATCGTTGTCGGCGCGAGCGTGATTGGCTTTTTCGTGCGCCCATTTCTGTACTATCGCCTTCCCCAGACGATCGATGCGACGAGCGATATTACAGGCGTGCTGTTGGTATCGGCGTTGCTGCTGATGATTACGGCAGTGCGGTTTGAGGTAGTAATTGCCGGCGGCCTGGTGGCGTGCTGCGCCCTGGGCTATTGCGGATCGACCGCCCATGCCAATCTTGCGCGGCGTTTTGCGCAGACGCCCTGCCTGGCGCGCGCCGCCGCACTTTCCTATGCCATGGGCGTTCTGGTACAGGTGATCAACCACATGGTGATGCCTGTCGGTATTCCTCAGCAGGCTGTTCTGGTCGTCTGTGCCATCGCGCAGGTGGCGTTGCTCCACGGTGCCCGACGCGCCAAGCTGCGCGACGAGTCCGACCCCAACTTTGAACCCAGTGCTGCCGGGCTTTCGGTAGATGCTCTGGAATATGGCGCCAAGTGGCATGACGATCCCGAGGCAAAGGCGGCATTCCGTCGCGCCGTAGTTCGCCTGACCGTGGCGACGGCGTATCTTTCCAGCGTATTCGCCGCTCTCAACGCGGGCTTCACGACCTTGCATGCTGTCGGAGCCGTCGATTTGGGCGATTGGCCGCGCCTGCTGCTTGTCGTGAGCTCGTTGGTCGCTGGCGCACTATTTGACCTGCACGGCCGCTCGTATATGAATATCGGCATGACATGTGCCGCCATACTGTCCACGCTTTCGTTCTTTATGCTCATCGTCGACGGCAATGGTGGCAACGAGCTCGCTGCCACGATCATTTTTTATCTGGGCTCGGGCTTTTTCGTGGTGTTCTTTACCACAAAATATGCCGCCGTCTCGCTCTATGCGCGCTGGTCATATTTTTGGCCGTGCATGGGTCGCGTCGTCAACAACGTGTGCTCGATGTTCGTGACGGCGCCGGCGGTGGCGATTATCTCGAGTCAAAACGTGCTGGCTGCGGTCGGTGCGGCGCTCGTGATGTTTGTGGGCATTGCGATTACGCTGCTGGGGCAGTTGGGGCAAAGAGCCGATGATGCCGTGATGCAGGATGGCCTGCCGCTTGCCACCGACGATCTTGGTGGGGATCTTGCGCCCACATGCTTCGACCCCGAGCCCGTGGAGGCAGCGGAGCTCACGTCCGATGAACGCGCCGATGCTTTCGTCGCCACCTTTGGGCTTACAGAGCGCGAGCGCGATATTCTTGAGGTCTTGGTCGCTTCGGACCAGAGCGTTCAGGACATCGCCACAACGCTCTTCCTTTCGCGCTCCACGCTCTATCGCCACATTTCCTCAATCAACAAGAAGACCGATACCGCCTCGCGTGTGGCCCTTATCAACTTCTTCTGGTCCTGGACGCCCAAGGACTAGCTAATCCTCCAATAAGTTGCGGTGGAATAGTCCCTAAATTAAAGTCACGAGGCTTTAAACAGGAACTATTTCACCGCAATTGCTGAGGGGATAGATTGCGGCGGCGGCAGAGGCAACGGCAGTGGCAGGGGCGCTGGCAGCTGTGGTAGTGGCAACGGCAGCTGGCAGGGTGTTTTCCGTCTACTTGCTACAGCAGCTCGCCGTGGCGGGCAATGTAGCGGCGCTTTGCCAGCTGGGTGAGCGCGATGTAGGCAGAGACGATGCCGATGAGCAGCGCGAAGAAGCTCGTCGGCAGCGGCATGAGGCCCAGTGCATCGGCGATGGGGCTTGCCGGCAGCCAGGTGACGAGCGCCAGGCCCAGTACGGTGAGAACGCACAGTGTGGGCGCGGCGTGGTCGCGCGGGCTCGGCAGATGCGGGGAACGCAGCATGTGGACCACGAGTGTCTGCGACCACATGGACTCGACAAACCAGCCGCTCTGGAAGAGCGCAGCAAAGGTCGCCATACCCGCGACGTCGCCCGCGGCGGCAAGCTCGGACCAGCTTGCGTCCACGGCGGCGGGGCACACGACAAAGAAGAGCGCGGCGAAGGTCACGATGTCAAACAGCGAGCTCACGGGGCCCAGCTCGAGCGTAAAGCCCTTGATGGACGCGGCGTCCCAGGCACGCGGGCGGGCAGTCCAGGCGTCATCGACGGTGTCCCACGGCAGTGCGATGCACACGATCTCGTAGACCAGCGACAGCAGTACCAGCTGCAGGGCGCTCATGGGCAAAAACGGCAAGAACAGGCTCGCGACGGTCACGGACAGCACATTGCCAAAGTTGGAGCTCACCGTGGTCTTGAGGTACTTGAGCAGGTTGCCGTAAGTGCGGCGGCCTTCGATGATGCCGCGCTCGAGCACGCCCAGGTCCTTCTGAAGCAAGATGATATCGGCGGATTCCTTGGCAATATCGACGGCCGAATCGACCGAGATGCCGCAATCGCTTGCACGCATGGCGGCGGCGTCGTTGATGCCGTCGCCCATAAAGCCCACGGTGTGGCCGAGCATCTCGCGCATGACACGTACCAGGCGCGCCTTCTGCAGCGGCGAGAGCTTGGCGAAGAGGTGGGTTTTCTCGGCGCGCTCGGCAAGTTCGGCGTCATCGAGCGCATCGATCTCGGAGCCGAGCAAGACGTTGCTCGCATCGATACCAATCTGCTCGCAGACGGTGGCGGCGACGCGGTCGTTGTCGCCGGTTAGGACCTTGACCGCCACGCCCTTGGCCTCGAGGGTGGCGACGGCGCCCGCAGCACTTGCTTTGGGCGGATCGAGGAAGGCCAAAAAGCCCATCAGCACCATGTCGCACTCGTCGGCGATGCCAAACTCGCCCACGCAGCGCGGATTGGTCTTCTGCGCCACAGCAATTACGCGTAGGCCCTCGGCGTTAAGTCTGGCGACCTGCTTGCGAATCTGGGCGAGCTTGTCTTTGGTGAGCGGCTGAGCGATGCCATCGACCTCGACAAAGGAGCAGATCTCGAGCATTTCCTCGGCAGCTCCCTTGGTAACCATCTGGGTTTTGCCCTGGGCGTCGGCTACAACTACGCTCAGGCGACGGCGCGAGAAATCGAAGGGCACCTCGTCGACCTTGGTATAGCGGTCGCGCAGGCTCTGGCCCAGCATGGAATCGGGTGCGACGGTCGAGGGTGTCACATCGGCACGGTCGATTACGGCCAGGTCGATAAGGTTCTTGAGGCCGGTCTGGAAGAAGCTGTTCAAAAACGCATGGCGCAGCACACGCGTGTCCTCGTCGCCATCGGTGTTGAGGTAGCGCTCGAGCACGATGCGGTCTTCGGTGAGGGTGCCGGTCTTGTCACAGCACAGGACGTCCATGGCACCCAGGTTTTGGATCGCCGGCAGTTCTTTGACGATAACCTGGCGACGGGCGAGGTCCTTGGCGCCCTGCGACAGGCTCGTGGTCACGATGACGGGGAGCATCTGCGGCGTAATGCCCACGGCTACGCTCGTGGCGAACAGCAGCGCGTCGATGACGTTGCCCTTGGTGGCGGCGTTGATGGCAAAGACGGCCGGCGCCATAGCGAGCATGAGGCGTACGAGCAACATGGAGACGCTCGAGACGCCGCGGTCAAACGCGCTCTTCTCGCCGCGCCCGTTGAGCATCTTGGCGATACCGCCCAGGTAGGTGTCCGAACCGGTGGCAACGACAAGCGCCATGGCAGCGCCGTTTTGCACGGAGGTGCCGGTAAAGACGATGTTCTTGCAGGCAGAGAGCGGCAGCGCGGAGCCGTCGGCGCCCTCGACGACGGTGATGGCAGCGGTCTTCTCGACGGCCTCGCTCTCGCCGGTGAGTGCGGATTCGATGACAAACAGGTCGCGCGCGGTGATGATGCGGGCATCGGCTGGAACCATATCGCCGGCAGAGAGGCGGATCACATCGCCGGGGACGAGCTCGTCAAAGGGGATCTCGACGCGCTCGCCGTCGCGCAGGGCGGTGCAAGTGTTGGAGACCAGGTCCTTGAGGGCCTCTGCCGCATTGCCGCTGCGGGCTTCCTGGATAAACTTCATGCCGCCCGATACCAGCAGCATGATGCCGATGACGATGACCGTGGAGGGGTCGCGCTGCGGCTCGGGCACGGCGAGCACGTCGATGTAGAGCGAGACCAGCGCGAGCGCGGCGAGGATGCCGGCGAAGGGATCGATGAAGGCGTCGGCGATGCGGCGGGCGAGCGTCTTGGTCGGTGTCTCGATGGTGTTGGGGCCGGAGGCGTCCAGGCGCTCGGTTGCCTGCTCGGCGGTGAGGCCGTTTGCCGTGGCGTCAAGCAGTACGAGGGCGTCCTCGGCGCTATGGGTGGCGGCGAATATGGTGTTCTTGGACAGGCCGGTATGAGCGGCAGGGCGCGCCGTGCGGCGGCGCTTGGAGATGGCTTCGAGTACCGTGGCGGTTTTGAGCATCAGCATAGGGTCCTCCTTGTTGAAGGGAGTTAGCGTACGTGTCGTATTTGCTTCAAAAAACCTAGATGTCGCTCACGTCAAGCACTTGAGCCCACAAAGGGTGCAGCGCGCCTTTGTGGTGGTTTTGGCGATCTGCCGGTGGCGTTTATGCGTGTGCGGAGTCCTCGCGGCGTGCCGAGGGCGACATGCAGGTTTTTCGACTAGGACTGCCTTCCATGGCACACCTCCTAAAGGCCGAGCGCAGCGCGCTTTGGGTGTCTCGTACCCCTTTTAATCCGCCCGTATTTTTGATGAGGGGGTTTGCCATGTCAACCCCATTGTTCGGAAAACCATTCCCCCTGACAAAGCCTTTACAGAATGCCGTGGCTCCAAAGCACGCCCACATCGACGCCTCGCCTGCGCTAAACTGAAGAGCACGTACGCAATTACGAGAGGAGCCCGCATGGAGGCTTACAAGCAAGAGTTCATCAAGTTTATGGTTGAGTCCGACGTTCTTAAGTTCGGCAGCTTTACGCTCAAGAGCGGCCGTCAGTCCCCGTTCTTTATGAACGCCGGCGCTTACGTGACGGGCTATCAGCTCAAGAAGCTGGGCGAGTATTACGCCCAGGCCATCCACGATAACTTTGGCGACGACTTTGACGTCCTGTTTGGGCCGGCCTACAAGGGTATTCCGCTGGCTGTTGTTACCGCAATTGCCTACCACGAGCTGTACGGCAAGGAGGTCAAGTACTGCTGCGACCGCAAGGAGGCCAAGGACCACGGTGCCGATAAGGGCAACCTGCTGGGTTATGAGCCCGAGGACGGCGACCGCGTGGTCATGGTCGAGGACGTTACCACCAGCGGCAAGTCCATCGACGAGACCTATCCCAAGGTCAAGGCTGCTGCCGATGTCGAGATCAAGGGCCTGATCGTGTCCCTCAACCGCATGGAGGTCGGCAAGGGTGGCGTGACCACCGCGCAGAAGGAGATCGAGGCCAAGTACGGTTTCCCCGTCGCGAGCATCGTTTCCATGGCCGAGGTCGTCGAGACCCTCTACAACCACGAGATCGACGGCAAGGTCGTTATCGATGACGAGCTCAAGACCGCCATCGACGCCTACTACGAGCAGTACGGAGCACGGGAGTAGTTACGCCGTTCTGCCGAACGGCGTAACGGCTCGACGCTGCGCGCCGCCCAGGGCGACAATTTGTCATTCAAAAGGCGAGGCATGACCAGAAGGTCAATGCCTCGCCTTTTTCATGCCAACTTGTTCGCCCTGGACGGCGCTCGCTGTCCGTCCTCTACCTGTGGCGTTGCCTTGCTCCGGATGCGGCAAAATGCGGTCCGTTCGCTGTCGTTGCCAAGGCATCGGCGTTGCCGGACTAGTCATCGGGGACGTTCATAAATGACTACTCAGGAATGAGCGTGGATAATCTCCCGTTTTTGGCCTGTGTGCGGGCTCAAAGTGGGAGATTATCCGCGCTCGCTTTAATTTGGCTGGGCTGCGATGCCTATCTAATCGGCTCGGCGTCTTCCCTGAGAATCGAAAGATGCTCTTCATACCCGTACTGCCGGTATCTCTGTCTTGACTCGTCGAGCGGACGGAGGATACCCAATTCTTCAAATGATTTGACGAGCGAGCTCGCGGTACTCCTGCCGATATCGAGTTGGGCAGCGATGAATGCGGTGTCGACGATGGGGTGCTCTTCAAGAATGCCCAACAGCCTTTGCCCGTTTGCAGCAGTCCTTCCGAGATTTTCGGTAATGGTTGCTGTGGAACGGTTATGGAGGTCAACAAGGTTTTTTAAAGACCCTACCGAGTCCTTCGCACTCTCGAGAAGACTGTTGCAGAAAAACTCTATCCATTCCTCGTAAGTGCCTCTCTCCCTTACGGATGTGAGTTGCCGGTAGTACTCGCTTCGATTTTTCTTGAACTGGAACGATGGATAGAACAAGCAAGAATGAAGAACGCCATCATTGATGAGCATAAGTGTAATGAGAAGCCTGCCCAGGCGACCGTTTCCGTCTAGGAATGGATGGGCAGTTTCAAATTGGTAATGGACGAGCGCCGCCCGCACAATCGGATCCATTTCGACTTGAGGCTCATTGATAAAGCGTTCGAGGTCCTGGAGCGTGTTGCTCAAATCTTCAATGTTTGGAGGGACAAACGATGCGGTTGCAATGGTGCAGCCTGAGGGGCCAATCCAGTTTTGTGAGGAGCGCAGCTCGCCTGGATTCTTCTCCGTTCCGCGCACTCCGTCCAGCAGGACCGCATGAACTTGCCTAAGAAGTCTCGTGCACAAGGGCATCTTTTTGAGCAGTTCTACGCCGCGGTCGACAGCACGGACGTAATTCACGACGTCTGCGACATCTTTATGATGGAGTTGTGTTTGCGATGGACTAAGTAGGTCGTCAAACGTGCACTGGGTTCCCTCAATTTGCGAAGAAAGGAGTGCTTCTTTGCGCACGTACATTGTCAGATACATGTCGGCGTTGGGAACAAAGTAGAGCATGCCTTCAAGCTCTCCAAGCATTCGTGAGCATGCGGAAAGCGTGCGATAGGTTTCCTCGGTGAGGTTTAGCTGCCTCAATGATTGCAAGGGCGTTGGAAAAAACGAATAGTAAGCCAATTTCCCCGATAGATTATTGCGGAGCGTTCCCTGGCCGTTCTCCTCGATTTGCATCGCGCCCTCCATATCTTTAGTGCCGGAAACTCGTTATTAGGCCAATCATATCAATTCTAATAACGAGTTTAAGGATTAAATAGTTATTAGAATTGATGTAAACAATCTAATGATGAGAAGTCGTTATTACTTGACCATGGAGCTCGGCTTGGTACAAGAGGGGTTATCCAAAATGAGAGCGGATAATCTCCCGTTTTTGGCTCGGTGACGGCCTCAAAGTGGGAGATTATCCACGCTCGTTAGTTAAGCGTCCGAAAATCCACACTCGCCAAACCTACCAAAAAGGGACAGGTTTATTTTGGCACGTTTCGGTCGGTATCAGGAAGTGTCAGGGACGGGGCGGCGGCAGGACTCGAGAGCGAAAAGAAGTATCGGGTTTGGTGCGCCCGCGTCTGCCCGTCCCGTGCGCAGACGATACTCGGCTTATCGACCCGCGATGCAAAGGAGACGCTCATCCCACGAGCACTACCGGGAAGGGCTCGCGATTCGAGTCCCCACCTTAGCATTTGAACCATTTGGCACTATAATTACCGTAGGCATGCGCACAACGTTGCGCTTAATCAAGAGGAGAAAACGTATGGGTCTGTTTGACATGTTCAAGAAGAAGGCTGAGCCCGCGGCTGCCGCTGCTCCGGCCTCCATCTCTGCTTCTGCTGGCGCCGACGTGCTGTGCTCGCCCGTCAAGGGCAAGGTCATCAAGATGGCTGACGTGCCCGATCCCGTCTTTGGCGGCGAGGTCCTGGGCAAGGGCTGCGCCGTGTGGCCCGAGGATGATCTGGTCTACGCTCCCTGCGACGGTAAGGTGACTGTCACCATGGGTCACGCCGTGGGTCTGCAGTCCGATAGCGGCATCGAGGTTCTGGTGCACGTTGGCGTCGATACCGTCAACATGAACGGCGACGGCTTCGAGGGCTTCGTCAAGGCCGACGACGTTGTGAAGGCTGGCCAGCCCATTCTCAAGATCGACCGCGCCAAGATCGCTGCTGCCGGTTACAAGGACTGCGTCGTCGTGGCCGTGTCCAACACCGCCGAGTTTGCCGATGTCGAACTCGCCGTCGAGGCCGACTCCGCTGTCGCCGCCGGTGACGCCATCGTTAAGGTCGTCCGCAAGTAAACTGCGGCATCCAAAGGATGTGCAAGGGTGGTCGGGTTTTCCGGCCACCTTTTTTATTGCACCGCGGGGAAGCGTTTTATTGCACGTTTGGCGGGTTTGCAAACCGTTCGGACGCTAAAACGAACCGACCGCGCCTTCGCGTTGCCGAGGGTGTTCATAAGTGGATAGTATGGGCTTACTTATTACAACGTGTGCCGCGTCCGGGAAGCGCGGTGCCGCTCATTGGGAGGAACAACATGAAAAAGAAGCTGCTGCTTGCGCCCCTCATGGCCGTCTTGGTTGCATGCGTGGTCGTGCTTTCCGGTTGCGGAGGCCCTTCGGTTGAGGAACTCATCACCGAGGATCTTACGACGCAGTTTGACGAGGTCAAGAACGGTGGCGACGACTTCCTCTCTGGTCTGGAGGAGGCTTCGGGCGACGAGTTCGAGCAGCTGGGTATCGATCCCAAGGAGTATGCCAAGACCTATCTCGAAGGCTTTGACTACAAGATCGGCGACGTGACGGTCGACGAGGACAAGGGTGTCGCGACCGCCGAGGTCTCCATCACCTGCAAGTCCATGAACAAGATCGTCGAGGACTTCTCCACCCAGTATCAGGAGAAGGTCGCCGCGCTTGATACGGTTCCTTCCGATGACGAGCTGTATAAGATGGCCGGTCAGGTTATGGTCGATGTGACCAAGGCCACCGAGCCCAGGAAGACCACGGTTATCTTCAAGTACACCTGCAACGACGACGGCGAGTGGTCTGCCGACGACTCCGTCAACTCCGAGATGATGGATGCAATGCTGAGCTAGGGGGTTACGGCGTTTTACCAAACGCCGTAACTGCTCGACGCTGCAAGCCCGCCAGAGCGGCAATCTGCCTTTCAACTTCGGCGGCATGACCAAAAGGTCAATGCCGCCTTGTTTCAAGGCACCTTGCTCGCTCTGGCGGGCTTTCGCTGTCGTTGCCAAAACAACGTCGTTCCCTTGGCTGGCTTAAAGTGGCGCTTGTACCTGTGGCGTTGCCATCGCTGCCGAAGGCGGCAGCTGGGGACGTTCCTTTTCTGCCGGCAGTTGGGGACACTCCTTGTGCCGGCGTTGCATCGAGTGCTTGGGAAACCGCGACCCGGTTTTTGGCCGAATAGTGGGTCGCATTTTCCGAATGGGGTGGGTTGCGGAAAGTGCGACCCGGAATATTGCTCTGAAACGGGATGCGGTTTCCCTGATGCGCCTCAAACGGAAAGCGCATCCCATTCCGGAGCTCCAAAACGGGATGCGCTTTCCGCGCGGAAGAATTGTCGCAGCTGCGTTAAGCAGTGTCGCTCGTTACTCGCCCAGAATCAGCGCCGCGAGCTCTGCCTGGCTATCCACCACGTAGTCGGCGCCGGCGGCTTCCAGCTCTGCGCGGCCGCGGAAGCCCCAGCTGACGCCCGCGCTCTTAAGGCCGGCGTTGTGGCCGGTCAGGATATCGACATTGGAATCGCCCACATAGAGCGTGGTCGACGGATCGGCGCCTAACTCTTTCATCACATGCAGCGTAACAGGCGCCTCGGGCTTGGGGGGAAACGCATCGACGCGGCCCTGCACCAGCGCAAAGCGCTCGGAACCAAAATACTTCTCGATAAGCGGAGCGGCCGAGACGTGGTCCTTGTTGGTGAGCACGGCAAGCTGCACGCCCGCGGCGCGCAGGCGGTCGAGCATCTCGATCGTACCGGCATAGGGGGCGGTGTGGTCCTCCTTGTGCTCTCCGTAATAAGCCCTAAACTCGGCAAGCGTCTGCTCAAACATGCGGCCGTCGCCCGCATACTCGGCAGGCATAAAGCGTTCGACCAGCTTGAGCATGCCGTTTCCCACCTTGTAGCGGTACTCGTCTACGGCAAACGTGGGCCAGCCGTGCATCTCGCAGGTATGGTTGCCGGCGGCCGCCAGGTCCTCGAGCGTGTTGAGGATGGTGCCGTCCAGGTCAAAGATCACATGAGAAAAAGCTGCTGCCATGAAAGCTCCCGTCATTGGGTTTCAAAACGCACCCCATAATACTGGGCTTCCGCGTTGGGCGTGCTTGGAATCTGAACATCTCCAGGGATATCAGGTCACATCGCGCCGACCGTGCGGTTCCACCCTAGCAAATCCTCGGCAGCTGCTCTCCTACGAGCATGTCGAGGATACGGGTCGAGCCCCAGCCGGTGCGTACGCGCACGGCGGGACGGGCGCCCTCGGCAAGCGGCAGCACGCGGCCGATAATGGCAGCGTTCTCGCCGTAGCGGGCGGCACGCATGGCGGCCAGTGCCGCATCTGCCTGTTCGGCCGGCACCACGGCGACCATCTTGCCCTCGTTTGCCACCTGCAACACATCGTAGCCGAGCATCTCGCAGGCGGCCTGCACGTCGGGGCGCACGGGCACGGCATCCTCGTCGACCTCCATGGCAACGCCGCTGGCCTGGGAAAACTCGTTGAGTGTGGACGCCAGGCCGCCGCGCGTGGGGTCGCGGAAGCAGCGCGTGTCGGGCGCTGCGGCAAGCACATCGGCGATCAGGTGGTTGAGCGGCGCGGCATCGCTTTCGATGGTGCTCGAAAACGCCAGGCCCTCGCGTTGGCTCATGATGGCGATGCCGTGGTCGCCGAGTGTACCCGACACCAGGATGACATCGCCGGGCTGGCAGTTTGCGCCACTGAGCGTTACGCCCGCGGGCACCTCGCCCACGCCGGCGGTATTGATGTAGACGCCGTCGGCCCCGCCGCGCTCGACCACTTTGGTGTCGCCGGTGATGATCGCCACGCCCGCCTCGCGCGCCGTCTCGGCCATGGTCTGCACGATCTGGCGCAGCTTGTCCATGGGATAGCCCTCTTCGAGGATAAAGCCGCACGACAGGTAGCGCACGTTGGCGCCCGAGGTCGCGACGTCGTTAACGGTTCCGCACACGGCGAGTCGGCCGATATTGCCGCCGGGGAAGAACTGCGGCGTTACTACAAAGCTGTCGGTCGACATGGCGATGCGCCCGCTTGCGGGCAGCGCGGCGACACCGGCATCGTTGCCCTCGAGCAGCTCGGGCGACCCAAAGGCATCCAGAAAGACCTCGTCGATAATGCGTTTCATCATCTGGCCGCCGGAGCCGTGACCCAGCAGGACGGTGCTATCGGTAACGCTATGGGACATATCGAAAACTCCAATCGTGGGTGGAATTATATGGGTGAGGCGCAGCGTCGACTGGTCTGCCGTCCCTTTGAACGGCAGAGCCCATTAGCCTCGGTAGCGGAAATATGCTGCGCAACTGCCCTCGGAGCTCACCATGCAGGGGCCGACGGGATGCTCGGGTGTACAAGCGTGGCCGAACAGAGGGCAGTCGCCCGGCGTAATGGCTCCGCGCAACACGTCGCCGCAGCGGCATCCGCGTGGCTCGATCGTTGCTTCAACAGGCACGTCAAAGCGGGTGCAGGCGTCAAAGCGCGAGAACTCGGGGCGGATAGAAAGGCCCGAGTTGGCAATCGGCCCCAGCCCGCGCCATGTGGTGTCGCATGGCTCAAACACCTGCTCGACCAGCTGGCGCGCCACGGGGTTGCCGTCTGCGTTGACGCCACGGCGGTAGGCGTTGTCGATCGCGGGCCTGCCCTCGACAACCATCTGGACCAGCATGCAGATGCCCTGCAGGATATCGACCGGCTCAAATCCCGTGACCACGCCCGGGGTACTGAATTCGTCGACCAAAAAGCTAAAGGGCGCCAAGCCCGTGATGGTGGCGACGTGGCCCGGCAGGATAAAGCCGTCGATGGCGGTCTCGGGATCGTTGGCGATGGCACGCAACGCCGGCGGCGTGGTCTTGTGGGCGCAATAGACCGAAAAGTTCAAAAGCCCGCGCGCTTCGGCCTCCAAGATGGCGGCGGCGATGGTGGGCGTCGTAGTCTCAAAGCCTACGCCCATAAAAATGACCGGGCGATCGGGGTTTTGCTCGGCAATGTCGAGCGCGTCGAGCGGGGAGTAGACGATGCGGATGTCGCGCCCGGCCGCCTTTTGCGCAGCGAGCGAGGTAGACGATCCGGGCACGCGCATCATGTCGCCAAAGGTGGTGATGATGGCGCCGTCTATGTTGGCGAGCGCGATTGCGTGGTCGATGTCGCGGTTGGCGGTGACGCAGACAGGGCAGCCCGGGCCGCTCAGCAGCTTGAGTCCCGTCGGCATAATGGAGCGAAAGCCATAGCGGCCGATGCTCACGGTGTGCGTGCCGCAGACTTCCATAAGGTTGATGGTGCGGTCGCCGACGAGTTCATGGATGCGTTCGATGAGCTCGCGAGCCAGCTTGGGGTCGCGAAATGCTGAAAAGTCGATACCGGAGCGAACCGGCTGCGCCGCCGCCACTAGTATGCCTCGGCCGGGTTGGTGGCGAGCTGGTCCTCTTCGGCCAGCTCGGTCATGGTATTGACGAGCTCGAGTGTCTCTTGGGCTTCCTGCTCGTCGACAATTTGGATGCCAAAGCCGGCGTGCACGAGAACATAGTCGCCTACCTGCGCCGTCGGCACGAGTCTCAGCGAAACAGGGCGCTCGATGCCCATCATGTCGACGGTGGCCTTGAGGCCATCGTCGCGTTTGACTACTTTACCGGGAACGGCAAGGCACATAATGTTCCCCTTTTAGACGCTTTGCGCTGGATAGGCGCTCAATAATCCATCAGTTGATGGTAGCGCTCGCGGGGTTCGCGGGCAAACGCGTTACGCCTGTGAGACGACTGGGCGCGGCGGCGTGCGAGGGCGAGCTACTGCGACGCAATCTGCGCAAGACGAGCGCGCGCGACCGCCGCCTGACCGTAGGCGATGCAGCCGTCGTTGACGGGTACGGTGTGGGGGACCAAGATAGCAAGGCCCGCGCTTTTGAGCTCGCGGGTGAGGAGCTGGAGCAAAAGTCGGTTCATGAACACGCCACCCGAGAGCGCGACGGTATCGACGCCTTCGCGCGCACAGATTTCGCGTGCGATTCGTGCCGAAGAGCGCGCGATGGCGATATGGAAGTCGAGCGCGAGCCTGCCGGCGGGTACGCCGGCCCTGATTCCCTCCAAAAGCGCCTCAATAAGCGATCTGGAGTTTAGAACATGGCAGGCGTCCGGACGGGATGATTCGGTTACGGAAAAGCCCGCTATATTTCCGGTGGGGCAGGCACTTTCACTGCTGAGCGCGCGCCAGGCGGCGGCCTCAAGCTCGATGGCGGGCTCGCCTTCGTAGGTTGCCTTGTAGCAGATGCCCAGAATCGCTGCCGCGGCATCAAAGAGACGCCCCATGCTGCTGGTACGCGGGCTGTTGATGCCGCGCTCGATCATGGTGGCCGTCACGCTGCGCGTTTGCTCGTCGAGGCTGTCCAAAAGCCGAGCGGCGCCTGGGTGCTCGAGCAGACCGAGCTCACTGAGCAGGGCAAAGGCGTTGCGGCGGGCGTCGCGCACGGAGGCCGCCCCACCGGGGAGCGCCCAGGTGCGCAAATGCGCGGCGCGCTCAAAGCCGCCAAGGCTGGCAACAAGAAACTCGCCGCCCCAAATGGTCTCATCGGTGCCGGCTCCGGTGCCGTCAAAGGCGATGCCAAGGACACGCGCGTCGGTTGTAAGCCGGCCCGCGGCGATGGCCTCGGCCATTACGCTCGCGATATGCGCATGATGGTGCTGCACCTCGACGAGCGGCAGATTGCATTTTCGCGCCTGCTCGCGCGCCCACTGGCCCGATAGATAGCTGGGGTGTACATCGCAGGCCAAGGCGGCGGGCGCCAAGTCAAAGAGATTTTCCAAGCGCGTGCGCGCGGCGTTCCAGGCATCGAAGGTCCCGCCGTTTTCAACATCGCCGATATGCTGCGACACAAAACAGGTTGCCTCGCCGTTCGTCCCTTCACGCGTGAGCGCAATCGTGGCCTTTTGTTGTGGCCCGCAGGCGAGCACGCAGGACGGAGCGCCGTTGAGCGCCGGTAACGGCAGCGGCTGGGGTGCATATCCGCGAGCGCGGCGAACGGGCATAACGGCGCCGTTGACCACGCGTACCACAGAGTCGTCGTAGCGCGACAGAATTGCGCGGTCGTTACCGAGCAGCGCGTCGGCGATGCCGGCGGCAACGAGGTGTTCCCAGGCAAGGTCGTCGTCGGTCTCGATGGGTTCTTCGCTCGGGTTTCCGCTGGTCATGACGAGCGCGTACATACCGCGGGCTTCTGCCGCGGCAAGCAACAGATGCTGAAGCGGGGTGTAGGGGAGCATGACACCGAGCTCGGGAAGGTCGTGCGCGACGGACGGCGCGAGCGCGAGGGCGTTGGGGGAACCGCCGCTCTCGTAAACAGCGCGTCGGCGTAGCAGCACAATGGGGCGGATGCTGCCGGCCAGCAGGCCGCGTTCAGCGTCGTTGACATGGCACAGGCGTTCAACGTCGACAAGGTCGCGTGCCATAACGGCAAGCGGTTTGTTGCTGCGGCGTTTGCGGCGGCGAAGCTCGGCTACCGCCTGCTCGTTGGAGGCGTCGCATGCCAAGTGAAATCCGCCCAGACCCTTGATAGCGACGATACCGCCGTTGGCCAGCAGCTCAACACAGCGATCGATAATGGCGTCACTGGTCTCGCGTGTGGTGCCGACGGCCGGCGATGCGGCGGCTTCGCCCGGACGATTGCCTGCTGGCCGTCCCGCCGGCCGGCGAGCCGGCGGCTTCGCCCGCCTCGCGCCACGTAATATGCGGCCCGCAATCAAAGCAGGCATCGGGCTGTGCGTGAAAGCGACGGTCGAGTGGATCGGCATACTCTGCGGCGCAGGCGGGGCACATGGGGAAACGGTCCATCGATGTGGCCGCTCGGTCATAAGGCAGCGATCGGATGATGGTAAAGCGTGGGCCGCAGTTGGTGCAGTTGATAAAGGGGTAGTGATAGCGCCGATCGGCGGGGTCGAACAGCTCGCGCAGGCAATCGTCACAGGTGGCGATATCGGGCGAGACGAGCGTCGTGTGCGCGGTCTGGTCCTGCGATGCTACGATGCGAAAACCCTGTTCATTGGCGGTATCCCAACCGTTGGCTGCCAAGTCCACAGCCTCGACATACTCTACGCGGGCTGCCGCAGGCGCATACTCAGAAAGCGCGGCAACAAAAGCATCGAGCGCATCGGCCGGAGCGTGCGCCTCGATATGCACGCCGTCGCCCGCATTGAGCACCCATCCGCAAATGCCATGCGCAATGGCCTCGCGATACACAAACGGCCGCATGCCAACGCCCTGCACAATGCCCGTCACATGAATATGCACATGCCGCATGCGACACCCCTCATCAAAACCGACCAAAAAGGGACAGGTTTATTTTGGTAGGTAAAACTTCTAAACCTGCCAAAACAAACCTGTCCCTTTTTGGCAGGTGCGCTGCGGGAAATCCCGCTATAGCCCCAGGCTTTGCTTGGTGGCGGCGCAGGTGAGCTCGCCGTGCTTAACGCCGCGCAGGCCCAGCAGGCGGTCGGCTAGTTCGTAGACGCGCTCGCCGCGACCTTTGAGCGCCAGAATCTCCAAGCAGTTGTGGTGATCCAGATGCACGTGCATGGTCGATACAATCTCGTCGGTGTAGTCGTGCTGCACTTCGTCCAGACGGCGCGTCAGGTCGCCGGTATGGTGGTCGTAGATCATGGTGAGCGACCCGATAACGTGCTCATCGGGCGTGCGCATCTGCTCTTTGGCGATCGAGGCGCGAATCAGGTCGCGCACGGCCTCGGATCGGTTGGCCACGTCGCCGCGCCGCGCGATCTGTTCGTCAAAACGGCGCAGCAAGTCGTCCGGTGCGGTAACCGAAAAGCGGACCAGCTCGGAGCCGGAGCCACTACAGTGGCAGGCCGCGGCCCCCCCCCCCCCCCGCGGGCCTTGCCATGA
>OBXF01000142.1_pt1 | contig 89520 bp, 86 predicted proteins | sample 1495371 | NCBI WGS metagenome assembly OBXF01 (sample SAMEA2580143, study PRJEB22360) | human gut metagenome | biome: human gut; feature: human-associated habitat; material: faeces | place: Denmark | collected 2008/2010 | reverse complement strand
TTCAATTCTTTTTAGGAATTCATTTAGTCATTTGGCACATGTAATAATATACCAACTAAATCCCTTGCGGTCAATCATTTTCTATGGCTTTTTTCAATTTTTACAAACCCGTCTAATCGCATTGGATCCATCTTTTATCGTTCGCATTTAATCCGTTTTCTGGCAACTTTCGTGGCGTTTTTCCCTCTAATTCCTCGCTGTTTTTCTCCCTGATCCAGCAGACAAGAAAAAAAGCCGCCCACCTCTTGCGAGTGGACGGAGTTTTTTTATCTCATTGTTGGGAATAATAAAACGTCGCGAATCGATTGCGCATCTGTCAACAGCATCACTAAGCGATCGATCCCGATCCCTAATCCACCAGTTGGCGGCATACCGTATTCAAGTGCTTCTAAGAAATCTTCATCCACCCCATGGGCTTCATCATTTCCTGCTTCGCGCTCTTTTTCTTGCCCTTCAAAACGTTCTCTTTGATCGATTGGATCATTTAGTTCCGTGAAGGCATTCGCAAATTCACGACCAACGATAAATAATTCAAAGCGGTCGGTAAAGCGTTCATCTTCTGGATTCTTTTTCGCTAATGGCGAAACTTCCACTGGATGACCGAAGACAAAGGTTGGCTGCTGTAACGTTTCTTCAACAAATGTCTCAAAGAATTCATTGATGATATGGCCAACAGTCATGGCATCATTGATTTCGACATGATGTTCTTTCGCTAAGCTGCGGGCTTCTTCAACGGACATTGGTTGCCAGAAATCAACACCTGTTTGATTTTTGATTGCATCGACCATATGGATTCGCGCAAAGTCGCTAGCTAGATCGACTTCTTGTCCATCGTATTGGATCGTTGCTGTGTGCAAGACTTTTTCAGCAGCATTACGGATAATGCCTTCGGTCAGATCCATCACATCTTTGAAATCTGTATATGCCGTATACGCTTCTAACATCGTAAACTCAGGATTATGGGTCGTATCGATGCCTTCATTTCGGAAAACGCGGCCGATCTCATAGACTTTTTCCATGCCGCCCACGATCAATCGTTTTAAGTGAAGCTCAAGAGCGATCCGTAAATACAGATCCATGTCTAAGGCATTGTGGTGGGTAATGAAGGGACGAGCCGCTGCACCACCTGCTTGATTATGCAATACTGGCGTTTCGACTTCGATATACCCATGACCGTCAAGGTAACGACGAATTTCGCTGATGATTTGGCTTCGTTTCATGAAACGATCAAAGCTTTCTTTATTACTGATCAAATCCAAGTAACGTTGACGGTAGCGTTGTTCTACGTTCGTCAAGCCATGGTATTTGTCAGGCAATGGACGCAATGCTTTTGATAAGATCACGATTTCTTTGGCTTTGATGGTCACTTCACCGGTATCGGTCTTCATGATTTCACCAGATACGCCGAAGAAATCACCTAAGTCTGCGTGTTTGAATACTTCGTAAGGTTCATCCCCTACTTGGTCTTTACGTACATATATTTGAATACGGCCTTCGCGGTCTTGTAAATGCGCAAAACCAGCCTTACCTTTTCCACGTTTTGTAACGATTCTTCCTGCAATGCTTGCTGAAAGATTCATTTCGGCTAATTCTTCTTTGGTTCTTTGATCAAATAACTCATGTAACTCGGCAGAATTATGGGTGCGTTCGAATCGCTTGCCAAAAGGATCAATGCCTTCTTCCCGTAGTTTTTCCATCTTTTCACGGCGAACCAACATTTGATCATTCAATTCTTCTTGTGTTTGTCGTTCCTCTGTCACGAGTTTTCCTCCATTCTTAACTTGGGTTTCCTTCTTATAATGCCAATGATGACGCAAAAAATCAAGCCGAACTTTCGAATCGACTTGATTTGTTTCTTATTCCTTAAGAGTTGCTAGCGGCTGTTTTTCGGTCTTTTCCACAAATGCATCTAATAAATCAAAAATCGTCTGCTTATCTTCCGCTTGGTTGATAGCTGCCTTCACTTTGGCTGCCCGCGAAATACCTTTTAAGTAGTACGCAGCATGTTGACGAAATTCTCGCGAAGCGATTTTTTCCCCTTTTAGCTCAGCCAAACGTTCTAAATGAAGTTTCGCTGTCGAAATTTTTTCTCGCGGTGTTGGTTCTGGCAATAACTCGCCTGTCTCCAAGTATTGCTTGGTGCGGTGGATCATCCATGGATTGCCTAACGCTGCCCGTCCGATCATCACTGCATCTGCACCGACTTCTTCCAACATTCGCTTGGCATCTTCAGGGGTTTTGACATCGCCGTTGCCCATAAAGGGAATCGTGATACTTTGCTTCACTTGTTTCAACACGTCCCAATCAGCCGATCCTTCATACATCTGTACACGGGTTCTGCCATGCATACCGATCGCTGCGGCACCCGCTGCTTCTGCGGCTTGGGCATTTTCAACCGCAAAGATGTGCTGCTCATCCCAGCCGATCCGCATTTTTACGGTAACGGGCTTGTCGATCGCACTGGAAACAGCATGGACCATTTCATAAACCTTGTCGGGATCTAAAAGCCACTTCGCACCAGCTTCTGCTTTGATGATTTTGTTTACAGGACACCCCATGTTGATATCAATGATATCGGCAGTTGTGTTTTCTGCGACAAATTGCGCTGCTTCTACTAAGGATGCTTTATTCCCACCAAAAATCTGAATACTAAGAGGATGCTCGGTCTCGTCAATAAATAGCATCTCAAGGGTCTTCTTGTTCCGCAGTTGAATCCCTCGATCACTGATCATCTCACAGACGACTAAACCCGCGCCAAATTCTTTGACTGTCACACGAAACGCAGAATTGGTGATCCCTGCCATTGGCGCAACGACGACGCGGTTGGGAATCTCAACCGAGCCGATCTGCCATGTTTGTCTATCTTCCACTTACGCTTCCGCCTCTTTCTTCAATGCCGCCAATTCCGTTTCATCAAAATGATACTTGTTGCCACAAAACGAGCAGACTGCCTCTGCCCCGTGGTCTTCATCGATCATCGCTTGGATCTCATCAGCCCCCAAGGTAATGATCGCCGTCGCAAATTTTTCTTTCGTGCAATCACAATGGAACTGGACTGGCATTTTTTCTAGTACTTCGATCGTCGTGTCTGGCAACAATGTCGCTAAGATCTCTTCTGGTGATTGTCCTTCATCGATCAAGGTTGATACTCGAGGCAATTCTCCCAAACGTTTTTCGATGGCATCAATGATCTCTTCACTGGCACCAGGCATGATCTGCAGCATAAACCCACCGGCTGCCCGAATCGAATCATCGGTTTCTACTAATACACTCAGACCAACAGCAGAAGGAATCTGTTCTGACACTGCTAAATAATAAGTAAAGTCTTCCCCAAGCTCCCCAGAGACGATCGGTGTTTGTCCAGAGAAGGGTTCTTTTAGCCCTAAGTCTTTGATCACGGTAAAGATCCCTTGGTCACCCACTGCGCCCCGAACGTCCAATTTCCCTTGAGGGTTCAACGGCAGACTGATCTGCGGATTTTTTATGTATCCTTTTACGTCCCCACGGCCATTGCTGTCTACGACGATTGCCCCAGCAGGACCATTTCCTTGAATTTTGACGGTCAATTTGTCTTCCCCTTTTAAGGTACTGCCTAATAACAAACTTCCCACCATCGCTCGCCCTAAAGCAGCGGATGCCGTATTCCATGTTTCATGGCGTCGTTGTGCTTCGGCGATCGTTTCTGTTGCCGATACTGCATATGCTCGGACGAAGCCGTCATATGCTAGTGCTTTTACTAAATAATCCTTCATCTTGATTCTCCTTTTTATTCATTAATGAATCATACTAGGAAGCGCCGCTTTTTTCAACTGAATGTGTTTGAATTTAAGGAAAGTCTTCTTAAATAGAAACAAAAAGGCACCGAGTTTCCTCGGTGCCTTGATACGTCTTGTTTTAGGCGTTATCATCTTTGTTTTCTTGATCAGTCGGTTGGCTTTCGCTATTGTGGCGAACGTCTTCCAATTGTTGATCAAAATCGTTTGACGGTGCATCTTCGCTGTGTTTTTCTGCAGCTTGCTTCTCTGCATCTTTTTCTTCCAGCGCACGTTTCGCTTCTTCAAACGTTTGGGCTTTTTCACTAGGATACTCAGAGCTTTCGGTTCCTTCAGGCATTTTGCCTTCTTCAAACAAGGATTTGATTGCTTTGGCATCTAATGTTTCATGTTCAAGCAGTTTTTCAGCGATCAATTTATGCTGTGCACGGTGTTCTTCAATGATTTCATGGGCTTTTTGATGAGCATCCATTAAAATCTTGCGAACTTCTTGATCGATTTCAAAGGCAACTTGTTCAGAGTAAGCTTTTGTTTGACCATAATCACGACCAACAAAGACTTGATGGTTTCCTTCATATTGAACTGGACCTAACTTGTCACTCATTCCATATTCTGTCACCATGCTTCTTGCAAGCGCAGTTGCTTGTTCAAAGTCATTGGAAGCACCCGTTGATTGTACACCGAAGATGATTTCTTCAGCCGTACGACCACCAAGCAACCCAACGATTTGTTCAAACATATCTTCTTTGGTCATCAAGAATTGATCTTCTTTCGGCAAGGCGATCATGTAACCACCCGCACGTCCCCGAGGAATGATCGTTACTTTGTGTACCACACGGGCACGACTCAAGACTAACCCAACAATGGTATGTCCTGCTTCATGGTAAGCAACCATTTCACGTTCGCGTTTGTTGATGACCCGATCTTTCTTCGCTGGACCAGCGATCACGCGGTCTTCTGCTTCATCGATATCTGAAGCGTCGATTTTTTTCTTGTTACGACGAGCAGCAACTAATGCCGCTTCATTCAAGACGTTTTCCAGATCCGCACCGGCAAAGCCTGGTGTTTGTTGGGCAACGACTTTCAAATCAACATCATCTGATAAAGGTTTGTTGCGGGCATGGACACGGAGGATCGCTTCACGACCTTTCACGTCTGGACGACCAACCAAAATCTGACGGTCAAAACGACCTGGACGTAGCAACGCTGGATCTAAAACATCCGAACGGTTCGTTGCGGCAATGACGATCACGCCTTCATTCCCATCAAAACCATCCATTTCAACCAACAACTGGTTCAATGTTTGTTCCCGCTCATCATGTCCGCCACCCATACCGGCACCACGTTGGCGACCGACTGCATCGATTTCATCGATAAAGATGATGGCTGGTGCATTTTTCTTCGCTGTTTCAAATAAGTCACGCACCCGGCTTGCACCGACACCGACAAACATTTCAACGAAATCTGAACCAGAGATCGAGTAAAACGGTACGCCAGCTTCACCAGCAACGGCTTTGGCTAGTAATGTTTTCCCGGTTCCTGGAGGCCCCTCAAGTAAGACACCTGCTGGGATACGAGCACCTAATTCAACGAAGCGTCGAGGGTCTTTCAAGAATTCCACAACTTCGACAAGCTCTTGTTTTTCTTCTTCTGCACCGGCTACGTCTGAAAAACGCACGCGGTTGGCTTTTTTATCCGCTTCTTTGGCTTTTGATTTGCCAAAGTTCATCACACGGCCGCCACCGCCACCGCCGCCACCTTGTTGGCTCATCATCATGTAGAAGAAGAAAATGATGATCACAAGTGGTAAGAAGCTAACCAAAAGCGATAACCAAATGCCGCTGTTGGATTCTTCTTCGATCGTGGTTTTGACCCCTTCTGCCGAGGCCAAACTGGTGACTTCGCTTAGTGTGGAATCATTCGGTAAAATGATCGTTGAAAAGCGGGTCGAACTCGCCTGTGTATTGCCTAAAACAGACAAGCTGTTGTCATTGCTGACGGTTTGTTCTTCATTGTATTCACCCACGATTCGATACACACCGTTAGCGGGTTGAACAGTAAACTGTTTGATCTTCCCGTCTTTCAGCTGCTCTGTAAACGTGGAGTACTCGATCGTTGGGGTCTGCTGATTGCCATTTCCAAAAATGAAATATACGACCATGACCATCGCCAACAAGACAAGTACATAATATAAGGTATTTTTTACCATACCGTTATTTTTCTTATTCATGCGTACCTCCCTGGCTATTTTGTTTTATCAATCCTGACCATTTAATTGTATCACAATTGATTTAGAACAGTCACTAATTTGACTGATAAACACTAGGTTTTAAGACGCCAACGTAAGGTAAGTTTCGATATTGCTCTGCATAGTCCAGTCCATATCCAACAACAAACTCATTTGGCACATCGAAGCCGACATAATCTGCATCGATCTCAACGACACGACCTTCTGGCTTATCTAATAACGTTACGATTTTCACTGATTTCGCTTTACGGTATTTGAATAGATCCACCAGATAAGCCAATGTGCGACCGCTGTCAATGATGTCTTCAACGATCAAGAGATCACGGCCCTCAACATTTGTATCTAAATCTTTGATGATCTTGACTTCCCCAGATGAAATCATGGCATTGCCATAACTTGAGACATCCATGAAGTCTAACTCCAAGTAACAATCCATCTCACGAACGATGTCTGCCATGAAAGGAACGGCACCTTTCAGCACACCTACGACTAGAGGATTTTTATCCGCATAAGCCGCCGTTAATTCTTGACCAAGTTCCACACAACGATTTTTGATTTCGTCACGGGAAATCAAAATTTTCTCAATATCTTTATCTAGCATAAAGTTCTCCTTCCAACTCTTACTTCTGGTATTTATAAAGAAGTATGTAGTGTATTTTATCAGTTTCTGGCGCAATACTCAAATAGGAAAATGTATGAGGTAGTAAGGCAATCACCTCTTTTTCAAGGTTTGTGACGACCCAACTTTTTTCTCGCACTTCATTAGGAATTTTTGAATCGATAAAAAAACGACTGATCTTTTTGGTCAGACCACGCGCCAAGCGGATTCGGTCTCCCGGCTGGCGCTTACGCACCACCAGCTCAGAGGAATAGTTTAGCGGTAAATCTTGGGAAAACTCTGACCAATTTGTGATTTTTTTGGGAATATGCTGTTCATTTATCGGAAAATACCCGATCCATTCCTTTTCAGAAAGATAGATCCCCTCCCCTAAAACCAGTCGCTGACTAACTTCTGTCAACGACGCTGCAGGCTTTTGGGGAACAGTAACAGGTTCCAATAACAATTGGTCATAACTGCGCCGCAGCTGCCACTGTTTGTGCAACGCCAATTGCCATTGCCCTTTCTTTTCATCCAGCAGACGCAATAACTGCGGCAGCTGTTTTTGATTGAGGGGCTGCTTCGTGAAAGCCTCTGCTTGCTGTAAAAAACCCGCATAGAAAAAATAGCGTTGCGCTGGCGAAAACGTCGGCAGCTGTTGCAGATCGATCACTAAGCGAGCAGCTTGCTGTTGAACGAACGCAGACAACCATTGCTGCTGCTCTTGTTGGATCAGCTGATTGGCGAACTGTACTTCTTCAGAAAGCTGTTGAAAATGCGGCAGCAGCTGCGGATTTTCCACTTTTAAGGCTGGCACTACTTGCTGGCGTAGTCGGTTTCGTAAATACAGCGGTTCGTGATTGCTTTCGTCTTCAAAGTAGGGAATCTGCTGTGCTTGCGCATAGTCGTAAATCGCTGCTTTGCTGACAGTAAGCAGTGGACGTAACAAGATCCCTGTGTGAAAAGGCTGCTGCTGTTTCATCCCGCCAGCCGATCGCAAGCGACCTTCTCGCATCATCTTCATCAACATCGTTTCTACTTGGTCATCACTGTGGTGAGCAGTCAGCAAAACATCATAGCCTTCTTGAGACATGACGTCGGCAAAAAATGTATAGCGAAAGTTTCGAGCGCTAGCTTCTACGCCGGTTTCTGGCGGATTTTCCCAGCACCGTTCATAAAAAGGAATGCCGCGTTCTTGGCAGTACTGCCGTAAAAAAGCCGCTTCCTTGGCAGATGCTGGACGCAATTGATGGTTCACATGTGCCACACCAAAACATGGCTCTTTTTGCATTTCAGGAAACAACTGACAAAAGATCTGCAACAAGACCATCGAATCGACGCCCGTCGATACCGCCAGCAAAAAGCGGCGTTTTTTTTCAGGATCGATGGCAGTGAGTTGCCCTCGAACGGTTTGAATGACCATCGTTTGACCTCCTTCTCATTTGGTAATCCCACAAGAAAGAAAGCTGAAACAAAACGAACCAACAGTTTTGTTCCAGCTTTTTCCAACTTGCTATTCATGTTTAGTTACGGCGTCCGCCGCGGCCACCGCGTTTTCCTTCTGTATTTCGACGTAATGACGAAAGACGATCATCACTATCTTTTAGAAAAGAACTCATCAATGAATCGAAGTCTTGTTTATTTACATTCGTATTTTGATTGCGTGAAAAAGATTTTTTCGGATTTGGTCGATTGAATTCTTTTTTCGGGTATTCACGTTTTTCTTCCGGTTTATCTTCTGCTTTGCGGATCGATAGGCCGATTTTTCCATCGTTGCCGATTGCCGTAACAAGTACTGTCACTTCATCCCCAACAGACAACACGTCGTGAATGTCTTTGACGAATCCGTTTGATACTTCACTGATATGCACCAAACCAGTTTTCCCTTCACCAAGATCAATGAACGCACCAAAATTTGTAATACCAGACACTTTGCCCTTTAGTTTCGCTCCAACTTCGATTGACATATAAAAAATGTTCCTCCTAATTTTTACCCATTTAAAATAATTCAAACTACTGCGCTGAGTAGGTATGACATTGCTTAATCTTGTGACTCTGTGGATGATGATTCTTGTCCGCTTTGCGAAGAACGCTCATTGGTGTTTTGAGAATCCGTCCCGTCTGGCAAGACTGGATAGATTTTTTCGCCATCTTTTGAGTAGAAGAATCGGCTGCGGGCCAATTTTGCCACATACTCATCGTCTTGCAACAAGGCAACGTCTCGCTCCAGTGAAGCCACCTTTTGTTCTGCCTCTTTTTGTTCGGCGACTGTTTCCGCCTTATATTCCTTTAGCTTTTGCAGGCGCATTTGATCGTTGAACATTTGAATCCCTACGATCGCAAATATCGCTAATGCCGCCACGAAAAACGCCACCAGCCGACGTCGGCGAAACACGACTTGCCGCCGCTCTTTTTCAAACTTGGCAAATTGCTCTTTCGCATAATCGGTCTGCAATAGTTCTATTTTTTTATTTGATTCTTTTGCCACCTGAACTCGCTCCCGTCGCTGTCTTTGTTTTTTACATTATACCAACATCCGCAAAGCTTGTCTAACTGAAAATGCCGTAAAAATCAAGCATTTTCTGAGATTCTTTCCTCTGAAACGATCTCATACATTTTTGCAGCGTCTTCTTTTTTCGTCGATTCATGCAATTCATTGACTTTTACTTCCAAGACCTTATTCCCGAATTGAATGCGCATGGTATCGCCTACTTTGACGTCACTGCTTGACTTGGCTAATTTGCCGTTGATCTGAATGCGTCCCTTGTCTGCCACTTCTTTGGCCACAGAGCGACGCTTGATGATGCGGGAGATTTTAAGAAATTTATCTAATCTCATGTTTTTCACCTCTTCTTAATAGTTTCTTTCCAAATGGAACTAATAGCCATTCGCGAATCGTTAACAATTTGATTTTGATCGCTGCCCCGATAAAGGCTGCGCCTCCCAGACCGACACCGCCTAGGCAAAAAAGCAGTGCCTGTAGTCGATGGGTCAAAGGACCGTTCAATAAGATCGCAACGAAGCTATAATATAAGAATAGCACGCTTGCCATGATCCCTAAACAAATAAATAGTTTTTTTCCATAATTTCCTTCATGCCAAAAGTGATTGATGCTGCTTTGTGCTCGACGCTGTTCGGAAACCACAAAACAGCATAAGGTCGCGCCTAACCCCAACAGTGTACTGATACTCGCTCCTGCAGTCCCATACGAAGCAGTCAGCGGCCACATCGATAGACATTTGATCAAAAGACCGATCCCCGCAGCCAGCAAGCCGAAGGTATAGGTATTGCGACTTTGTTGAATGCTTTGATAGGCTTGGATCGTCGCCATCAGAGCGATAGAAAAGACAAACAATACCAGCGCCGCATTGCCAGAACCGTCTTTGAATAAGGCAAAGTTAATATAAGGCAGCAAAATCGCTAAGCCCACGGCGGAAGCCGAAGCAATCCCGATCGTCAGGCGCAAATACATTTTTGCCGACTTTTCAAACAGCTGCTGATTTTTTACCGTCAAATACTTGGTCAACGTTGGCAAAAACGTCGAGCTTAACGCCATCGCCACCACAAGCCCTAGTTGGACGAGGGGTTGTCCGCGATCATAGATCCCTTTTGAAATTCGGGCTGCTTGTGCCGTCATCCCCCCCGCTTCTAGCGCATTGGTCAATAAAAACGAATCCGCTAACTGGAACAAGATCAAATAGCCGCTATAAATCGTCAACAGACCGCCTTCTAAGAAGAACCGTTTCTTCAACGAGGCGGATAAACCAGCGGGATTTTCTCCTGTACTGGTGACTGGTTTATGCCATAGCGATAGGCGTTTGCCGTTGATTTGTCGGCTATAATAACTTAAGATCCACCACGCCGCAAGGCCCCCGACTAAGGCACCCATCATGGCGACAGTCCCCGTTTGATAAATCGTCCAGCCCAATTGCTGGAAAGCTGCCGCAGCACCTAAAATCACACCAACTCTAAGCAGCTGCTCTACGACTTGGGAAACTGCTGTCGGCACCATTTGCAAATTTCCTTGAAACATTCCTCGATAAAAGGTCAAAGGCGGGACAAATAAGAAGGTAAAAGAAACGATTCGAATCAAGCCCGCCAGTTGGTGGTCCCCCATCACTTGCGCGATCGGACCAGCAAATAAAAAGGTCACCGCCCATAAACTGATCGCAGACCAAAGTACGAAAGGCGTCAACGCTTGCAGCCGTTCCTTGCTTTTCAAAGGATCGGGTTCTTCAGCGACGATGCGGGAGATAAACTGTGGCAACCCTGACAACGCTAACGTCATCGCCAATCCATAAATCGGATAGACTTGTTGATACACATAAAACCCTTCGTCCCCTACCAGGTTCTGAAAAGGGACCCGATAAACGGCACTTAAGATTTTTGCGATAAAGGAAGCGATCGTTAAAATAAACGCCCCTTCCATCGTACGCTTCAATTGTGATTTCGGCATCCCGCTGGTTCCTTTCTAGCCTTGGCTGGCGTATTTTTGTTCCCGTAACGCTTTGACAAAATCTTGGATTTCTAATAGCCAGGTGCTTTCCTTCATCACTGGCGGAATCTGTAATTTGATGGTCATTTGCTCATGATCGACACCCATCGTGGCTTTTAATTTAGTAGCTTTCAATGCTTCAAACAGCTGCTCCACCGAATAATTTTTCGTGCCGACTTTACTCAAAGTAAACGACACCGTCTGCTGTTGCTTGCGGATAGTTTCTAACAAGGCACGATCGCCGTTCATTTTGATCTCGCCCACCGTTAAGAGATGCGCCACTTCTACAGGGTATTCACCGAAACGGTCTAACAGATCATCTTGAAGTTCATCAACTGCTTCTTGGGATTCCAGCTCACGAATTCGTTTGTAGATCTCGATTTTTTGCCGTTCGTCTTCAATATACGAAGTCGGTAAGTAGGCATCGATCCCCAGATCGATCTCGACGGTCGTTTTTTCTGTTTGGGTATTTTTCCCTTGTTTCCGAGTGACTGCTTCAGACAGCATTTGCGAGTACATGTCAAACCCGACTGCATCGATAAAGCCGTGCTGCTGCGCCCCCAATAGATTTCCCGCTCCACGAATCGAAAGATCTCGCATCGCGATTTTGAAACCTGAACCTAACTCGGTAAAGTCCTTAATGGCTTGCAGCCGTTTTTCACTGACTTCATTCAACACTTTTTGCTGTTCATACATGAAATAAGCATAGGCGACCCGATTGCTCCGACCGACACGGCCGCGCAGCTGATACAACGTCGAAAGCCCCATGTAATCGGCATTTTCCACAAACAACGTATTGGCATTGGGAATATCCACACCGGTTTCAATGATCGTCGTCGTCACCAACACATCGTATTGCCCTTCAATAAAGTCAAACAAGGTGTTTTCCAATTGGATCTCGGTCATTTGCCCGTGGGCATAAGCGATTCGTGCGTCTGGCACTAACGCCTGCAGTTCTTCGACTTTCCGCTCGATCGTATCGACACGATTATAGAGATAAAACACTTGACCTCCCCGTGCCATCTCCCGTTGGATCGCTTCTCGCACCGCTCCTGGATTCATCTCCATCACATAAGTTTGGATCGGGTAACGATTTTCTGGTGGTGTTTCGATCACAGATAGGTCCCGTACCCCCAGCATCGACATATGCAACGTTCGTGGGATCGGCGTTGCCGTCAACGTCAACACATCGACTTGCGAACGCAGTTGTTTCAAGCGCTCTTTGTGTTTGACCCCAAACCGTTGTTCTTCATCGATCACCAACAAGCCCAAATCAGCAAACTCGACATCTTTTGACAATAATCGGTGGGTCCCCACCAAAATATCGACTTGCCCTTTGCGCACTTGCTCGATCGTTTCATTCTGCTGTTTTTTCGTCCGAAAACGGCTCAGTACCCCCACATTGACGGGGAATCCTTCAAAACGATCGACCATCGTTTCATAGTGCTGCTGCGCCAAGATCGTTGTCGGTACTAAGAAAGCCACTTGTTTGCTTTCTTTGATCGCTTTAAAAGCAGCCCGCAGCGCCACTTCTGTTTTCCCAAAACCGACATCCCCGACTAACAAGCGGTCCATCGGCTTTTCTTTTTCCATATCCCGCTTAATCTCTGCCGTACTGCGCAGCTGATCATCGGTTTCCGAATACGGAAAGGCATCTTCAAACTCTTTTTGATAGGCATCGTCTGGTTGAAAGGCATAGCCTTTTTCTGATTCGCGTTTGGCATACAATAAAATCAAATCATCTGCGATGTCTTCAATTTTAGCCGTCACTTTGCGCTTGGTCTTCGCCCACTCGCTGCCACCTAATTTATTGATTTTCGGTGTTTTCGATTCGGAAGCCACATATTTTTGAATCAAATTCAATTGAGTGACTGGAATAAAGAGCTTGTCTTCGTTTTGGTACAAGATCGTCATGTAATCTTGGTGGACGCCATCGACTTCTAAGGTTTCCATGCCGATGTACTTCCCGATCCCATGATTCGCATGGACGACATAATCGCCCGCTTTTAACTCATTGTAGCTTTTGAGCCGTTCCGCATTAGTGACATTTTGCCTGCGGGCTCTTTTTTTGTTCATCTTTTGGAAAATTTCTTTTTCCGTAACCACCACTAGCTTGTCTTGCGGCATTTCAAAACCGCTTTGCAAACGTTCCACCACGATTTGGGTGCGTCCTGTAAACAGGCGGTCTTGTTGCGTCTGCACGGCATAGATATCATGATCTCGCAGATCTTGCTCTAACTTCTTGGCCCGCTCTTGGTCACTGACCAGAAAAATCACCGTCTGCTGCTGCTTCTCCCAGCGATCGATTTCAACTTTCAAGAGACCCATTTGGCTGAAAAACTGCTGCATCGGCCGGTATTGGAATTGATGGATCGCTTGGAAGCGAATGTTCCCCATTCCTTTTTGGAATAAAGAAAAGAAGCTGGTCACAAAGGTTTCTTTTTGCAGCAGCTGATGGACATCGATCCCGAATTGCTGTTCAGAAAAGACTCGCAGCTCCGCTAATTTTTGGGTATGCCACTCCGCCTCTTCCCGTTCGATCTCACGATTGGTCTCCATGATCCGAGCATAATCATCGACCATCAAAAAGGCATCTTCAGAAAAATAATCTAAGACACTCGTTTGCTGACGATACAGTAAATCCGTGTAATAACGGGCACTTTCACCAGGAATCCCTGCTTGCCATTGAGAAGCCAACTGGCCAAAATAATCTTCTAAAAAGGCGCGATCGGTTGCTTCTTTGGTGACTGCCAACCGTTTGTTCAATAATTCTTGCAGCTGCTTTTGCCCCGCAGCTAAATCTTCCGCTGAGAAAACCAATTCGGTAGTGGGTAAAATAGCCACTTGCTGCAGCGTTTCCACTGAGCGTTGCGTTTCCACGTTGAAAGAACGCATCGAGTCGATTTCTACATCGAATAACTCGATCCGTACGGGATATTCGGCGTTTAATGGATAAATATCGAGGATGCTCCCACGAATACTGAATTCGCCAGGTTTGCCAATCATTGACTGACGTTCGTAGCCCATCAAAATCAATTGTTGCGGCAAACGCTCTAAATCGATCTCATCGCCGATCTGCCATTGAAATTGATTGGCTATCCAGGTTTTCTTTTCAGGCAAATACTTTCGCAAAGCCGCTACCGGCAACACATAGATCCCCGTTTTCCCTTGAGAAACAGCATTCAGCGCTGCCACGCGTTCTTCTCTGGCTTCTGGTGAAGAAAAAGCCATTTCGGCTGACAACACTTCATCCACTGGAAAAACATAGACATCTTCCGTCACATTACGCAGATCTTCGGCTAGTTGATTTGTATAATAGAGATTTGGGGTCACGACGATCACTTGTTTTTGAAATGCCTGATACACACCAGTGATCGCTAATGTTTTTGCCGATCCAGCTAGACCGGTCAGTAATTGCCGGGGGGCCTGTTCACGTAAACCTGTATGCCAAGCCGCCACTGTCGGCACTTTATTTATTAATTCAATTAAATCCATCTCGGCCCTCCTTAGTTAAATCGATTCATTGTGGCAAGAAAGTCGCCGTTGGTCAAGTAATCACTACTTGCCTCGACCGCTTTATCAATACTTTGTAAAACGATGGGCAGATCGTCTTTTGCAAAAGGACTCAGGACATGATTGACCACGGTTTGTCCTGGACGTGGACGATCGATCCCGATTTTGATACGGTCAAAGACTGTTGAATCCAAATGAGCGATCAAACTCTTGATCCCATTGTGGCCACCTGCACTGCCTTTTTGGCGCAAACGAATTTTCCCTAATGCTAAATCGAGGTCATCATAGACCACCACTAGTTCTTCTTGGTAGATGCCAAAATAGGTCATCAACGGGCCTACCGCACGACCGGATTCATTCATGAAAGTTTGTGGTTTGACCAAAAGGATTTTTTCACCCTTCAAGAAAAACTCTGCCACCTCTGCTTCAAAAGCCGACTTTTTAAAGGTTGCTTGGTACTTTTGTGCCAACGCATCCACTACCATAAAGCCAACATTATGTTTGGTTTTTTCATATTTTTTGCCAGGATTTCCCAAGCCTACAATCATTTTCATTTTTTATTTACGCTCCATTATTTCTAGTTTCAAGCTGATTCTTCATCTATTTTATCGGTTTTCTTATCCAAACACAAAATACTGGGCACACAAATGCGCCCAGTTCTTTTGCTTAGGTAATTATAACACGAAATGGACTGTTATGGTGGCACCCTCTTGCTCAGTTTTTATCTTTCTTAACGAATCTTAATAAAACCTTGATATATCTTCTTTTTGACGTAATAACAAAGAAAGCATTTACAACTGAAACAGCGATATTTTGTGTAATATTGTTGTGCAAATCACATGACAAACATACTTGAAAATGGTAGGATGATAGCGAGTAAAACAATTATGCGGAAGGAATGATACACAGATGACTGCAAAAACGAACAAAAAAGATCACCAAAAGGTAATTCTTGTTGGAGACGGTGCGGTTGGTTCTAGTTACGCGTTTGCGCTGGTGACCCAAAACATTGCGCAAGAAGTCGGAATCATTGATATAAATACAGCAAAAACAGAAGGCGACGCAATCGACTTGTCCCATGCTTTGGCATTTACTTCCCCTAAAAAAATCTATGCCGCTTCTTATGAAGATGCACATGATGCTGATTTAGTCGTTATTACTGCTGGTGCGCCTCAAAAACCAGGCGAAACCCGTTTAGACTTAGTTCATAAAAACTTGAAAATCAACCGTGAAGTAGTTACCCAAATCGTTGATTCAGGCTTTAACGGAATTTTCTTAGTTGCAGCAAACCCAGTCGATATTTTGACTTATTCTACTTGGAAATTCTCAGGCTTTCCGAAAGAACGCGTTATCGGTTCAGGTACCTCATTAGACTCTGCCCGTTTCCGTCAAGCATTGGCTGAATTGGTCGATGTCGATGCCCGTAACGTCCATGCCTATATCTTAGGGGAACACGGCGATTCAGAATTCCCTGTTTGGTCTCATGCCAACGTAGCTGGCCTACAAATCTATGAATGGGTCAAAAATAACCCAGACATCGATGAAGAAGCAATGGTCAACATTTTCTTTAGTGTTCGTGATGCAGCCTACACCATCATCGAGAAAAAAGGTGCGACCTTCTACGGGATCGCGGTAGCCTTAGCACGGATCACTCGTGCGATCTTAGACGATGAAAATGCTGTTCTCCCATTATCTGTGTACATGAACGGCGAATACGGCTTAAACGACTTGTACATCGGTGCGCCTGCAGTCATCAATGCCCAAGGGATTCAAAAAGTAATTGAGATCCCATTAACAGATGGTGAAAAAGACCGGATGGCCGCTTCGGCAAAACAATTAAAAGATATTCTTGATGAAGCTTTTGCAAAATTAGATGCGGAAGACAATCAATAATTTCTTTTCCCTCGTGTTAAATAGTCAATTTTAGTTAGTCAATTATGCGACTGAACGAATCCTCCAGCTCACTCTTTTTCAGAATCCTTTGATCAAGATGGCTTGCTGCCGATTCGTTCAGTTTTTTTATCATAAGAAATGCGTTTCTACAGCTTGCCTAAAGATAGTTTAAGAATTTTCTATTTTTCATGGAAGTTTTCATTTGCCATATTCGCTTTCCCGTGGGAATATGGTATGATTTAAGCGTTATTATCTATTATGCCATTAGAAAAAAGGAGTAGTTGAATGACTCGTTCAAACAAACATACTGACGCCAAGAATAATACGAAGAAAATTGTTCTGATCGTTGTGGCCGCTTTACTCGTAGTGATCGCTGGCGGCTATACCTACCGAAGTACATATTATGCAAACCGTTTTCTACCAAAGACTGAAATCGATGGGATCGACATCAGCAACAAAACCGTTGCCGAGGCCAACGCCCTGCTGCATGATCGCTATTCACAAGAAGACTTTACTATCAAAGATGGTGATAGCGAATGGAAAACAGTCAACCTTGCTCAATTTGGTTTGCAGACGGATTTCACCGATGAGCTGCAATCGTTAAAAGATGAACAAAATCAGTGGAGCTGGGGAATGGCTTACGTTTCGGCTGCCGAAGAAAAGAAGCTAGACAATCTCTCAGTAGACCAAGACACCTTGACTAGCGAGACCAACACGATCCAAAAAGAACTCGAAACCTTAAATGAAGATCGTACCAAATCGGCTGATGCCACGTTGGAAAAAGGCGAAGACGGTTTTTCTATCAAACCAGAAGTTGACGGCGATGCCATCGATGTTGACAAAGCAGTGGCAGACTTGCAAGAAGCCATCGTCAGCGGCGAACAGGAATTGAATCTCGTTGATTATGTCACAAAACCAAGTGTGACCGCCGATGATCCAGACTTAACGAAAGAAATGGATTCGTTGAATAAAATCGCCAAAGTAACTGGCAATTATACGATCAACGGAAATACGTTTCAAATCCCAAGAGAAACGATCATGGATTGGCTCTCTTATAAAGACGGCAACACAACGATCGACGAAGACAAAGTACGAAGCTATGTCACATCGATCGGCGAACAATACAATACTAGCACCAATTCTTCGACCTTCCAAAGTACCAAGCAAGGCGAAGTGACAGTCCCAGCCGGTACTCTTAGCTGGACGATCCAAACCGATGCAGAAACAGAAGCATTGATCAAGGCGTTAAAAGCTGGCGAAGACTTCACGCGTACACCGATCGCTCAAGGAAGCACCGATGCAGGCAGTCCGCTGTTTGGCAACACCTATATCGAAGTTGATCTAAAAAACCAACACATGTGGTATTACAAAGATGGCGAGTTGGTGTTGGATACAAAAATTATCTCTGGGAAACCAGCTACACCAACGCCAACTGGTGTCTTCTATGTCTGGAACAAAGAAGAAGATGCAACCTTGACTGGTGAAGATTATGCGTCCCCAGTTGATTACTGGATGCCCATCGATTGGACCGGTGTCGGTATCCATGATTCTGATTGGCAGACGGAATACGGTGGCGATCTTTGGAAAACCCGTGGTTCTCACGGCTGTATCAATACTCCACCAGGCGTGATGAAAGAATTGTACAGCAAAGCCGAAGTCGGGACACCCGTGATCGTGATTTAATCAAAAAAAGAATCAAACCTTTTTATAGACGAACCAAAAGCTGCAAAAGAAAAATCTTTTGCGGCTTTTTTGTTGTCTCCCAAATGTTCCTATTTACAAATAACGGTTTAATTAATATACTTAATTAACCACTTTAATTAATAAAGAGAATCATTTTGGAAAAAGTCGTTTTTATTGATCGTTCTACTTTGGCTGGAAGTCTGATCAAAATTTTCGCCCGCAACATCCAGCTGCTGTCCGAGGATCAAATCAGTGTAACTGTTGTGACACCAGAACGTCTGGCGAATTATCGTTTTGCGCAAGAAAAACTCGTTTTGGTCGATCCCTTGCTTTCTTTAACAGATCCGATGATCAAGCAGGCCATCCCACCACGCATCAAGCGCCTTTCGTTTCCCGTCAATCATTACAGCGGGATGAATACTGAAGCCATTCTAGAATTGATCCACCAAGCATAACCTAAAAAGGCGGACGGAAACCAATGGTTTCTGCCGCCTTTTCTCATGCCACTTCCCCTTTGTTAGACAATCGCTTCTTCTTGTTCTAACAAAGTAACTTGCTCTCCTTTGTCTTGCAGTGCAGCAACGTGCATCGTGCCCCATTGGCAAAGAGTATCCAATAAGCCGCCTAAGGTTTCTCCATATTCACTCAAGGAATACTCAACTTTAGGTGGTACTTGATTATAGGACTTGCGAGTAACGATGTCAGATTCTTCTAATTCCCGCAATTGCTGGGTCAACATTTTTTGACTGATGCCAGGGATCTTCCGCCGTAAATCACTGGGACGTAATGCCCCATGGCGTAAATTACAAAGAATGATTGGTTTCCACTTCCCGCCGATGACATCCATGGTTGCTTCAACACCGATATTATAAATTTTTTCTGCCATTTTTTTCACCTCATTACGCTTGATACCACACAAAGGTTACCAAAAGGTGGGTATCAAACAAAAAAGTACGTACTATACAGTATTACCACCTCATTATATGATGATACCAGAAAAAAATAAAGGAGATGTTTTTATGATCGAAAAATTATCAGATACCGTCACCCTGAACAACGGCAGCGAAGTCCCCGGGTTGGGGTTAGGTGTCTTTCAAATCCCTGAAGCTGACACAGCAGAGGTCGTGAAGCAAGCGATTATCAATGGCTATCGCTTGATTGATACAGCAGCGATTTACGGCAATGAAACAGGAACAGGGACAGGAATCAAACAAGGCTTACAAGAAACGGGGTTGGCTCGTGAAGAACTCTTTGTCACTTCCAAACTTTGGAACGATCATTTAACTTATGATGAAACGATCCACGCCTTCAATGAAAGTCTGGCCCGCTTAAACCTCGAGTATCTCGACTTGTACTTGATCCATTGGCCAGGAAATCAAGCATTTCAAGAGTCCTGGCGTGCCTTGGAAGACCTCTATGCGGCAGGAAAAATCAAAGCGATCGGGGTCAGCAACTTCCAGATCCATCATCTGGAGCAATTATTGGCCATTGCTAAGGTCGTTCCTGTTATCAATCAAATCGAGCTGCACCCCAAACTGACGCAGCAAGACCTGCGGGCTTTTTGTGGCGAAAAAGCAATTGCGATCCAAGCTTGGTCGCCATTGATGCAAGGCAAACTGCTGAAAGATGACACCGTCTTGGCGATCGCCGATGCACAGCAAAAATCAGCGGCACAAGTGCTTTTACGCTGGGCTATCCAACAAGGAATCTTAGTCAATGTCAAATCGACACACCCTGAGCGAATGATCGCTAATGCAGCGATTTTTGATTTCCATTTATCAGAAGCTGACATGGCCCACTTGAACGCATTAAATGAAGACTTACGAGTGGGTCCAGATCCAGACACATTCGATTTTCATTAACCAAACGATATACTAAACAAAACCTTAGGAGGAAGTATAATGACAAACACAAACACAGGCTTTTCAATGGTTAACCACGTGGGAATCACCGTCAGCAATCTCGAACGTTCCATCCAATTTTATGAAGCATTAACGGGAAAGAAAATCGCCAATCAAGATACGATCGGCGGCAAACGCATGGCGCAAACGCAAGGATTAGCAGATACACTGATCAAATATGCCAATCTTCATTTAGACAATCTCAACATCGATCTTTTAGAATACGTCGAACCAAGATCCAACAAAGCTAGCTATTCCAATGAGCAAATCAGCGCGATGCATCTTTGTTTTGAAGTCGAAGCTATCGATGAAGCCGTTGCTCGTCTAAAAGCCATTGGCGTTGAGCCTGACGGCACCCCCATCGTTTTTGAAGCACAAGACGGCTTGAAAAGCGGCTTTGGGACAGGCGTCGCCTACTTTACAGATCCAGACGGCACCAATCTTGAATTGATTGCACCAAAAGGCCCTTTTCAACGGGGATAAAAAAACGGATGGCGCTGCAAATCGCCATCCGTTTTTTTGCTAGAAGCACGTATTTTTCGATTGTTCCCCTTCATAGAAGCGTTCATAGCGGATACAATAAGTATGTACTCCTCTTTAGCGGCTTCACTTACTTATCCAACAAATCGCACGTGAAAGGTAGTGATCTCGATCGATATTGGACTTTTGTTGTTGATTTTTACGGGTATTTTTTTCATCGTCTTCTGGTGCTTTTACCGAGAAGAACCCAATTATGTATTCGGCTTTCGCACCAAGCGCAGTACAGCCAGTGTCAGCAATTGGCGTTTTGCCCAGCAGTGGTTCTCCTTGTTAGCGATGCTCTTTCTAGGCGGGGTCGTTTTATTGCAGCGCAACGAGCTGATCGCAGAGGCTTTTTACCAAGTAGCCGTTTTTGGCAGCTATCTTCTAGCAGCGCTACTCGTAGAAACGGCACTGTATCTCAAAGATTCACGCACAAGCACCAAAAAGTAAGACAAAAAAGACATTCCAGCAAATGTCTTTTTTCTATTGTTTATTTTGATGATGGATCGTGATCCCCAACACCAAGGCTAAAATCCCTGAAACCACCCAGATGGTGCGGTGGAATAAGAAAATCCCTAGCAAGCTGCTTAAGACTGCACCAAAAAAGAAGCCGCCGATGATCAAGGAAATAGAAATGATCTTGGGTGTCACTGATCGGTCCTTCTTAAACCAGCGCATGTACAAATAATCAGCCAGTGAACGTAAGTTGCCGGTGGTCATCGTGGTGGCATAGGGCATCCCTGCCAATCGACGATAGGCGGCATATTGAATCGCTGCAAAAAAAGATAACCCCGAATCGATCATGACATTGGGTAATGATCGAGCAAAAAAGCCCAGAACCAAAATACCGATTGCTTCAAAGATCAATGCGGCATTTTGCCAAACGATCCAGCCCCCTGTCGGAAAATGATGCTGCAGATAATTCGTCACTACGATCCCCACTAAAAACATGAAGATTGGTGGCAGATATCGAAAGGCTTGTTCAAACTGCCCTGTTGAAAGATTGATCCCTAACAAAATGACATTCCCCGACTGCATACTTGCAAACACTTCCCCGTGAAACAAGTAGGTATACGCATCTAAAAAACCGCCCGCCATAGCAAGAAGAATCCCCACCGGTAAACTTTCATGCACGACAAACTCCGATTTGCTTTTGACACTGCTCAAACTTTTTTCCATTGGTTTCGCCTCTTGTTTTTATACTTTCTGACAGCTTACTGCTTAAAAAACGCCGACAACTCGTTATGTTTTGCGGCGTTTAGGTGACTTTTTCGACAGCTGACAAATCAACCACCCCAAAAGAACGGCGGTCAGTGCTCCAGCTGAATCCAGCATGACATCTTGAAAAAGCGGCGTCCGTCCTCCCGTCAGCATTTGATGGTATTCATCGATCCCAGCGTAGCCGGTGGCTGCCAACCAAGCAAAAAAGGCGGTTAGCCAATACGGCTGTTTTCGAAAAACAAGCGTTAAGAACAAACTGCCACCTAGGACAAAATAGGTAAAGAAATGCGCACCTTTGCGAATGAAAAATTCCACAAATGAGAAATAGCCTTTTTCCGCAATACTGATCTCCGACCCAGCATAGGAAAAAGAGATCGTCTCCAACCAATCTTTCAATGGTTCGTTTTTTAAGATACGTGAAAGCAACCCGATTTGAGATTGCTGCTCATAGGTTTGTGAAGAGCTGATAAAGAGGATGACCATTACCGCAATTGCGATACAAAAGTAAAAGTTCGGTTCTTTCAGTAATTTTTTCATAGTTTTCACTCCTCATTTTCCTATCTTACCATTTTCATTTGGTGATGCAACTGTTTTTCCCGCAAACCGTGGAGACATTGCACACACAAAAAGAGTGCTTCCGTCAAGTTTAGAAGCACTCTTTCTTTTTAAAAATAGCCATCGGTATGAAAAGCCGTCACCCGTTTGGTTGTGAGATCTTTGGGCTTGTGACGTTCAGCTTCCTCAACGATTCTCAGGGCTGTTTTGCGTTTTTTTCTCCAGTAAATAATGACGAACCCATCTCGTAGCCTTCTACATAATGATTCAACCGCTCGACGACCTCTGCTGCCGCTTCTTGTGACGGCGTGATGATCAATAAAATATCAAACCCTGCAATCGTGCCGACAATTTCTGGCAGCTCCATTTCATCAAGATAATTGGCGATCACATCGGCGCCATTTTCAGCCGTATGAACGACAACTAAAAAGTCAATCTGCGTAATCTTTTTTAGATACTCATACATCGAAAACGCAATTCTGTCTTCTAGATCCTGCTCTTTGGATTCAAAAATTGAATAATACGGTCGGCCATTTTTGGCATACGTTTTAGCGATGTTCATTTCCCGCATGTCTCTAGAAATCGTGGCTTGGGTAGCTGAAACATTTTCTTTTTTTAATAAATTCATCAATTCTTCTTGAGACTCAATCCGATGTAGGACAAAAAGTTTTTTGATAATTGCTTGTCGCTCTTTTTTTTTCATTTACTTGATCCGCTCCTCTCAAGTCGCCTCGCTTACTGAAATAGTTGATCCGTCTCGTTCACTTCTTGAAACGCAGCTTACAAGAACAACATCGAGAAGATTAAAATGGCAAGATTGGAAATTCCGATAACCAGTAAAGGTTTGCGCATAAAGCGAGTCCAAGTAGAATAGTTGACCCGCGCCAGCTCCAATCCGCCCATCACGACGCCAGAAGTTGGTGTGATCAAATTCACTAATCCGCAACCAGCAGTAAAGATCATGACCATGACGTTCGGATTGAGTCCGATGCTTTGCGCCAAGGCACCCATGATAGGGATCGATACATATGCCAGTCCTGAAGTCGATGGAATCAAGAACGATAAGAGCAGATACAAAATATAGGCGCCAATTACGAACAGGACAGGTGATAACCCTTCTAAAAGATGGGAAGCCCGATCCAAAATAAACAGATCCAAGTACGTCGTTTGCATAATGTAGGAAGCCCCCCGTGCCACAACGATGATCAAGACAACGGATAAAATGTCTTTGACCCCATCGATAAAGTTGGTCACGATTTCTTTTTCTGAGAATCCTTGAATCAATGCAATGATGATACTGACGTAGAAGAACCACATAGCCAAATCACCAAAATACCATTCACCGAAGCTATTCCCGGTCAAAAAGGCGGTCCAACCGTCAAACACATGGATATCAAAGTCGCCCCAAGGAATCAAGGAAACCACCATGATCACAAAGGATAAGCCAAAAATCGTCAAAATCAGGCGATGCTTTTGCGTAAACGCCAAGGCTTCGTTCGTGTCTTTGACAAAATGCTCTTCCATTTCTTTTTGCTCTTGCAGCGATAAGATCGTGGAGCCTTTGTCGGCTTTGACTTTTTTGGCATAAGACATCACCACAAAGATACAATACGCGGTCGTGACTAACCAAAGCAATGCGCCAACTACTAGGATCGTGCCGTTATTCGGAGCAATATCAATGCTTCGTAAGGCATCCATTGCCACCCCAGTAGCGAAAGGGTTAACGGTGGAGCCGATCACACCGGCACCCGCCCCCAACATGACGGTTCCTGCTGCGACGATCGTATCAAAGCCCGATGCCACCATTGTGATTGCTAATAAGGAATAGAACGGAATCGTTTCTTCCGCCATTCCATAAGTTGAGCCACCAATTGAAAACAACACCATCAAAATCGGGATCAATATCAACTCGTTGCCTTTGAGTTTTTTGACTAAATGCTGAATACCAGCTTCTAAAGCGCCTGTTCGTGTGACAATATTCAAAAAGCCACCCAAACAAAGAATAAACACACAGATCTCGATCGCATCACGAAATCCGTTAAAAGGCGCCATAAAGAAATCAGAAAACTTGGCACCGACGACTTGGCTGACCATCTCTTCTTGGCCTGCTGGTAATGAAGGTGCAAAGGGCTGACCGGCTAGTAGCCAAGAAGCGACCGTCAACGCAATAATGATCAGAAATAAGATACTGAACGATGTCAGCGACTTTTTTTCTTTTTGCTTTTTTTTCATCTTCGTTCCTCCTCTATTGAATCAATCTTAGGTGCAAATTGCCAACAGCTAGTCTGTCTGTGGTCAATTCGCAACATGGGAAAAATAATCTTTGTCATAAATAATGAGTTCTTTGTAACGATAATAAATCTTTCTTTTATGCACGAGCGCCTTGATGGTTTGACTGACCGTCTCTCGCGTCGTTCCACTGTATTTAGCAATATCATTGATAAAAACTGGAAAAGGAATGCGAATCTGCTCTCCTTGTGACTGTCCGTGCTCGATCATCAAGAGACCGATCGTATTGACGACTCTTGTCTGCGCGCTAGAGGTGACACAGTACTCCACTCGGCGTCTTTGCTTCTCCAACTGCTGGCTCATTTGCTGATTCAGCCACAGCAACTGACTTGTAGATGAAACAACCAGCGGTTCAAACAGCGACATCGCTGCAAACTGCACGACAATGTCTGTTGCAGCGAATGCCGATACATCATAGTTGTCTCTTTCAAACAAGCCAATCAAAGGAAATAACTGATCAGGCCCAACAAAATCTACATAACAATAGGAATCAGTTCCGTCGGTTTTTTCGATCCGTACGAGACCTTCGATCACATGGAATATCCGATCTCTTACGTCGCCTTCATAAAAAAGCACTTGGCCTTTTTTGTACGTACGGCAGTAAATATGCTTCTTCAATCGCTGTTGATTTTCTTCTTCCAGCCATTGAAAGCTATTCGCTCTTGTTGATGGATCTTTTATTTGGTAGTCGATCATTTCTCTCACTCCAATGTTTTGGACTTGCTTTGCTACTTCGCTTATTTCCAGGTGATCTGTGTACCAGCGTCTTCAATTTCTGCCAGCTTATCTAAGGAAGTAATCATTGCCCGTTTCTCTGTGCCCATTTTGACAAAATTCAAAGCTGCTTGTACTTTCGGTAACATGCTTCCCGGTGAAAAATGTCCTTCATCGACATAGGTTTCCAATTCAGCGGCGGTCACATGATCCAACCACTGCTCATTTTCCTTGCCAAAGTTCAAAGCGATTTTTTCCACGCCCGTCAAAATGATCAGCTGATCCGCATCGACTAAACGAGCCAATTTTTCAGAAGCAAAATCTTTATCGATCACGGCTTCAACCCCCAGCCCATTATCTAACACGGGAATGCCCCCGCCGCCTGCGCAAATAACGATCGTGTTTTGTTCAATCAGCGCCTTGATGCTGGCAACTTCTTGAATCGCTTGTGGCGCTGGACTGGCAACGACTTTCCGCCAACCACGACCAGCATCTTCTCGATAGATGGCATCTGTTGCCGCCATGGCTTCTTTGGCAGCTGTTTCCGTTAAGAAAGGACCGATCGGTTTGGTCGGATGGGCAAATGCTGGATCTTGGGCATCGACTGTAATTTCCGTCACCACTGTCACTACCGGCTTAGCCATTTGAGCTTCTTTCAACTGGATTCTCAGCTCATTTTGTAACCAATAGCCAATACTGCCTTGCGTCATTGCCACACAGGTATCTAAAGGCATCGCTGGGTTTTTGCTAGAATCACTGGCTTGTTGCTGTAAAACCAAATTTCCCACTTGAGGCCCATTCCCATGGGTAATGATCAAATGAACGTCTTTTTGGATCAGGGGAATTAAATACTCGACGGTCTGTTTAAGCCGTTCTTTTTGCCCTTTGGCACTGGCATCATCTGCTAGGATAGCGTTGCCGCCAAGGGCGACAACGATCGTTGGTTTCTTTTCACTCATCTGCTCACTGCTCCTTCTTACACTCTAGGAATAAAGAGATCGCCTAAGGTTACTGCCATGATTGCTTTGATCGAGTGCATTCGGTTTTCAGCCTCTTCAAATTGACGGCCCCATTGACTGCGAAAAATGTCGTCTGTGATCTCCATTTCAGAAATGCCGAATTTTTCTTCGATCATTTTTCCATACGTCGTATTCGTATCATGGAACGCTGGCAAGCAGTGAAGCACGATCAAGCCATCGTCTTGTTTTCCAGTCGCCATTACCATTTCGCGGTTGATTTGGTAATCTTTCAACAGCTTCACCCGTTCTTCAAACTGGTCTTCTTCCCCCATTGAAACCCAAACATCGGTATACAGAACATCGGCATCTTTGACGCCTTTTTGAATATCGTCTGTTACCATCAGCTGACTGCCAGATTCTTTGGCAAATTTGTTGGCATAGTCTGTCACTTCTTCAGCTGGGAAAAGTTCTTTTGGTGCACAGATGCGAACATTGACACCTAAAATCGCCCCCGTCACTAATAAACTATTCGCCATATTGTTTCGGCCATCGCCCACATAGACTAACGTAATATTTTCTAATGTACCGAAGTTTTCTTTGATCGTCATGAAGTCAGCGATCATTTGGGTTGGATGCCATTCATCGGTCAAGCCATTCCAAACAGGAACGCCAGAGAATTTGGCTAAATCTTCAACGACTTGTTGGCTGAACCCGCGGAACTCAATGCCATCAAACATACTGCCTAAAACTCTGGCGGTATCTTCAACGGATTCTTTTTTGCCTAGCTGGATATCATTCGCACCTAAAAATTCTGGATGGGCACCAAGATCGATGGCAGCCGTCGTAAATGCCGCCCGTGTCCGAGTCGACGTTTTTTCAAATAAGAGGGCGATGTTCTTGCCTTCCAAATAGCGATGAGAAATATTTTGCTTTTTCAACTGTTTCAAATAGATTGAAAAATCAATAAGGTATTCTAACTCGGCTTTCGTAAAATCTTTTTCTGCTAAGAAGCTTCTTCCTTTAAATACTTGTTTCATTAGTAATTCCTCCTCTAGATTAAATATCTTCTCTGATAAATGGCATGCTCATGCAGCGAGGGCCGCCACGGCCGCGAACCAATTCACTGCCGGAGATTTTATGCAATTTGATGCCGGCTTCAGTTAATTTTTGATTGGTGATCGTGTTACGGTCATAGACCACGACTTCACCAGGTGCGATCGTCAAGGTATTGGAACCGTCATTCCATTGTTCCCGAGCTGCAGCGACCAAATCGTTCCCCCCACAGCGAATCAATTCCACTGCATCTAATTCTAAGTAGCGGCACAAAATGTTTTCTAACGTATCTTTTTCTTCTTTGATGGTTACGCCATCCCCGTCACGTGAGATTGAATAAACGGTCAGTTCGCCTTCAATTTCTGGATGGATCGTAAATTTGTCATAATCAACCATTGTAAATACCGTATCTAAATGCATGAATTTGCGTTCTTGACCAATATCAAAAGCTAAGACGTACTCAAAACTTGGTTCATGTTGGAACACATTACGAGCCAACTGTTCGATGGAAGTGGCATCTGTTCGTTGGGAGATCCCGATCGCTAACACTCGTTTTGACAGAACCAATTCATCGCCACCTTCAATTCGTGTTGGCTGATCACGGTCATAAAGCAAGTGCGGTGGCTGTTGTTGGAACATTGGATGATGAGCAAAAATGTATTTGCCATACAACGTTTCACGACGTCTTGTTTCTGAATACATGCGATTCAAGGAAACCCCGTTACCGATCGTCGCAAACGGATCGCGAGTGAAATACAAATTCGGCATTGGATCGATCAAAAACGGATACTGGTCATCCACAGCACCAGCTAGGCTTTGACTATGGGGCAATTTCAGTTCATTTTTCGCTAGACCTGCCATCGTTTTATCGATGAATTGACGGTTATCTTCAAAAGATAAGAAATAATCGGTAATTTCAGCAATGATTTCTGGGCTTTGTAACGTTGTTTCTTCTAAATATTCCTTGATAAACTGCTCTTTGATTTCTTGACTAGTTAACGCTTCTGCTGCTAAATCTTCTAAATACAACACCTCCACATTATTATTACGCAATACATCGGCAAATTGATCATGTTCAGCCCTTGCTTGTTCCAAAAAGGGAATATCATCAAATAACAAGCGATTTAAATGATCCGGAACGAGGTTTTCTAATTCTCGACCAGGGCGATGGAGCATGACTTGCTTCAAGCGGCCGATTTCTGAAAAAACATGAATAGCATTTGACATTTCTTTACATCCTCCTTTGTTTTGATTACGCCTACATAGTACAAGAATGTATGCGCTTACCAAGCGACGTATTTCGCCTTCATTATGCAAAGCATTTGTCATTATGCAATAAAGAGTGAATATCTTCTTGCGAGCGTTTTTTTACTCGTTGTTATTTTTTTTTATGTAATATTTATTCAGCAATTTTTAAATAAGAATTTGATGAGAATCAAAAAATGATCGATTTTGTTCTTTTCTTTTGTTTTTGACGTCCCCGCCCAATGCAGGCAAAGCTTACGAAAGAAAAGAACTTTTTCAACCAACAGCTTTCCTTTTTCGATTAAAAAAATCCGATGGTTGCGACTAAATGTGGCTATGCTATACTTAATAAGATCGTAGGAAAAGAAAGGGGTTTGATAGGAATGACCTATTCAATCAATTGGGATCTAGAAACAATTTTTCCAGGAGGCAGTGATTCTGTTCAATTAAAAGAACGCATGAGCCAGCTGGAAGAAGAAATCAAAACTTACCGTGAAAAAGTTGACGCTTGGGTACCAAACGCTTCAGACAATGCGACAAAATTAGAGGAATTAATCGAACTTTCTGGCACAATCAATCAAGGATTTTCACAATGTGGCAGCTTTATCAATGCCTTGCTTTCAGCGAATGTCAACGACAGCAAAGCCAAAATCCTGACAGGCGACCTCTACGCAAAACTGCCAGCATTACAAGCAGCACAAACCGTTTTCTCGAAAAAATTGACAGAAATTTCTGAGGATGATTGGACTGCGTTACTTACCGCGGAAAACTTAGCACCAATCGCCTTTCGTCTAAGCGAGATTCGTCGCGACGGCAAAGAATTGTTATCTGAAGCAGAAGAAACCATCATCAACACATTAAATTTAGATGGCTTAAATGCTTGGAGCCAGCATTACGATACGATCGTTGCCTCGATCGAAATTCCTTTCCTTCAAGAAGACGGCACGACGATCAACTTGTCCGCTGGTCAAGCCTTCAATAAAATGATGGGTGATCCAGATCCAGAAGTTCGTGCACGTTTATTTGACACTTGGGAAAAGACTTGGGCAGAAAAAGAAGACCTCTTTGCAGATACCTTGAACCATTTAGACGGCTTCCGCCTTTCTACCTTCAAGCTTCACGGTGTCACTGATTACTTGAAAGAACCATTAGAATACAATCGTCTGCAAAAAGCGACATTGGATGCTATGTGGGGCACGATCCAAAAGAACAAACAGCCGATCGTTGATTTCTTGACCCGCAAAGCCCAGCTTTTCGGCAAAGAAAAAATGGAATGGCAAGACCAAGATGCGCCGATCATCCTTGGAGACATGGAAGAAAGAACCTACACCTTTGATGAAGCAGCTGACTTTATTTTGACCAACTTCCGTAAGTTCAGTCCGAAAATGGCTGACTTTGCCCAAGTTGCTTTTGAAAAAAGTTGGATCGAAGCAGAAGATCGTCCTGGCAAACGTCCTGGCGGCTATTGCACCAGCTTGCCAGAAACCAAAGAGTCACGTATTTTCATGACCTACAGCAATTCAGTCAACGAAGTAGCGACGCTTGCCCATGAGTTAGGTCACGCGTTTCACAGCAGCGTTCTTTGGGAGCTACCAGAATTAAACCGCAACTATGCCATGAACGTTGCCGAAACAGCAAGTACCTTTGCTGAATTGATCGTTGCTGATGCAACCCTCAAAGAAGCGACAACGAAGGAAGAAAAAATCAATCTATTGGATGCCAAAATGCAAAATGCGATCGCGATGTTCATGAACATCCATGCACGCTTTATTTTTGAAAACAGCTTCTACCAAGCCCGTCAAAACGGCTTAGTTTCAGCGGAGCAAATCACGGAATTGATGACAGCGGCGCAAAAAGAAAGCTATGCGGATGGGTTAGCGACTTATCATCCACATTTCTGGGCAGCCAAATTGCACTTCTTTATTGATGATGTGCCATTCTACAACTTCCCTTACACCTTTGGTTACCTCTTTAGCATGGGGATCTATGCGTATGCCAATGAAAAAGGGTCTAGCTTTGAAGAAGAGTACATTGCTTTATTGCAAGATACTGCTTCAATGACGACGGAAGAACTGGCGCAAAAACACCTTGGTGTTGATTTAACAAAACCAGACTTCTGGCAAGCAGGGATTGACATGGTCCTAAAAGATGTTGCCAGCTTTATGGAATTGACTGAAGACTATATCTAAAAGAAAAAACCCTCTTCCAACACGACGCTTGGAAGAGGGTTTTTCTATCAGGCATTCAATAAAGTTAAGCCAATCGTTAAGTAGCCTGCGTACAGACACCAAATCAAATAAGGAATAAACAAGTACATTGCTTTTTTGTCGATGCGAGCAAAGAGGATCATACAAATAATCACTGATAGGACTAACAAGACAATAATGACCGTTCCTGCCCAGTAAGCATTCCAGCCAAAGAAAACGATACTCCACAAGAAGTTTAGTACTTGCTGGATCGCAAAGAAGATATAGGCATTCTTTTTAAGCGCTGGATTGACTTTGGCTACGATCAACAGATACAACGCTGTTCCCATAAAGGCATACAAAATCGTCCAAACGATCCCAATGATCCCACCAGGAGGGGCTAAAAAGGGTTTTTCCATTTGCGCATACGTTCCAGCGATGTCTCCTGCAAACAAACTCGAGATGATTCCTGTTGCTTCGATGCCGATCACACAGACCAGCCAAATCAAAAATTTCATGTTCTCCACTCCTTCTTTTTTTCATGACGCTCTCATTTCATCGTACCATCGAATCGAAAAAAAGCAGAATAGAACGCTTAAAAAAAGAAACGCCCGTGTGGACGTTTCTTTCTTGTTCCTTGCAATTTATGCTGCTTGCTCCCCTTCTTGGGCTTCTTGCTTGACTAGTCCTGCATCATAAGAACGAGCGAATGGGAAGTAAATCAAAAAGGCCGCTTTACGTAACTACAACGAGTTCGACTTCCTAATCTTCAACTTCCGTATAGCCGTAGCCCTCATATAATTGGATGACTGACTCTAACGAATAGGTGGAATCTTTCGTGTCTTTGATGGTTACCAAATCTGCGACATTCACTCGGTTCTCTTCATCAAGATATAAATCTGAAAAACCAATAATTGCAGTGTATTCTTTTTTAAGTTTCCCTTCTGTTCCTCCAGAGTACTCTTTTATACTGAAAATCTTGATCAAATTACCATTGTTTGTAGTAGAACGATAACCAAATAAATTTTGACTGTCGTTATCTTCTCTAGTGAATTGGCGATAAAGCAATTTTTCTTCCTTGATCTCATAACGAGTTCCAACTTCTTTATCAACCCACCAATCCTTATACGTGCGAGTAGTTTCTTCATCGATCATTCGCTTTATATCTTCTAAATTAGCAATATCTCCCGCCTTTTCAGCGACTTCGGCAAGTCCTTTTACTTCAAACCTTGGATCAAAACTGTCCTCTAACAGGTATCCATGTTGAACCAGCCGATCTTGCAATTCAGCGGATACTTCGATTTTTGCAGTATCGCCATTTTTAAATTCTCCATCTCCAACTAATTGGAAAGGAAGTCCACCTAGTTCATCAGGGAGCGTGTTGTCGATTTGCGCTTCTCCGCGGCCGCTTACCCCATTAAAGTTGACTACGAGGTGTTTTTCAACCTCCTCACTTGTCAGCCATTTCGGTTCATCAAGTCCTTCCACCGTCACTTCTTTTTCTCCGCCTGTCAGGTTTTTCACTTTAGTCAAATCAACAGAGACCAAGAGTTTGACAGTGTCGCCGTTTGACAGGTCCAAGGAATTATCAAAAGATATTTCAAGTATATCTTCAAATTCCTCATTATCATAAACGTGCATATCGTCCTCAAATTCAATTTCTAGGTCATTTTCATATAAATAGGTATGTAACCGATCATAGTTGATTGAATAAGAAGCAAATCCTCGTGTATCTAGTCCTTGAAATTCAACATCAATAAAATCTATCATATCAACATTGCTCTGAGCGCACCCTGCTAGCCCTAAAAAGCTAACCATTACAACCAATACCAAAACCAACCTTTTCATTTCTTCCTCCTTATTGTTCATAATAATTAATAAAAAATGATTATAAATACTTTTTATGACCATTTTCCAAAAATTATACCACATGTATCTATGAACAGTTAAGAAAAAATCATCTTTTCGCCTTTTCTAGTTTCTGCTTTCCTCAGACAAATGAAAACGAGGTGATCGAATAAGACGATTTTCGAGAGTCAGACTAATTATGAACTCTTCGCTGCAAACTATCGATGCTGAAAAAAAGAGACGCAAAAAAGTGATGAAACAAGTACGCCCATCACTTTTTACATCTATAATCTTTGGTGTTTTTCACTTTGACTTGATCTGCCCTCTTCAAACTTCCGTCGTTCATTTTCCACATACTTGTATAGCGCCCCGTAGCGGCTGCGGTAGCCTTTTTTCCATGGCTTCTCTTTGCCGCAAAAATGTAACAAAACGGTATGCTCGATGACCCAATCCAAACTCCATTCCCCTAAACTGATCGTTTCATAGGTACGGTTTTTTCGTACGTCATAGTTGTAGAGCTGATCAGGGATCGCCAGCACCCGATCGCCGTACAACCCATTCAAAATGTCTTGATCTGGCAAAAAGAGGTTCAAATGATTTTTCTCAATGAACGCAGCGATCTCTGTTTCTTTGACCTCTTGCCGCAGCTGGTGCACATTCATCAGCAAAACGCCTGAATTATAGTAACCTTCCGACTCATAATTGCGCAAACGGACTTTATTGATGACTGTTGTTACTTCTGTCAGCTTAGAATGGCTGGCGGCGGCATACAGAAAATCCCCTAACGTCAGCTCATACAAGGGGCGCAAATCATTGATGCACAAAATATCCGCATCCAGATACAGGATTTTTTCCACCTGCTGCGGCAAGTAATTTTGTGCCAATAATCGATAGTAGATCGACTCAGGGTAGCGATCACTGACAGGCGCGGTTTTAAAAATCGAACCAGAACCGATGATGATGGGATGATAGGTCATCGCCAGCTTTTGACAAAAAGCCTCCAGCTCTGCAGCATGGCTCAATTCTTTTTCTTGTAAGACATAGACATCAAAGGATGCTGCTGTCGTATGACGTTTGATTGAATATAACGTTGTTTTTAATTGTTCACTGAATCGATCATCAATCGCAAAAAGTAGATTCATGCTCTTGTTCACTCCTCTGTTACTGGCAGCGTGCAGGTTTTTGGAAAAAAATCGATTGCTGTTGCACGCAGCTTCTGTTCTTCTAGTATACCCGATTTTTGGTCTTTCTTTCAGTGAAACACCCTTGCCAATCGAATTCTTGCTTGGCAGACGCCAAAAAAGCTGTTCCATCCATGGGATGAAACAGCAAAGGATCGCTTATAAATGATTGTGTCTTAAAAACAGATCAGCGGATCGTTGCAAAAGCTTTTGACCACAACAACAATTCATCTAGCATATCATTGACACCCGCAGCCATGTGCGCACCGGGTTTGAAGGTACTGAAACTTTCAAAATCAGTAAATAAGTTGAAGGCTGGGTTGGTCCGCACGGTGGCAACTTTTTGTTCAGCTAATACGTTGCGCAATTGTTCAGCGGCCCGAATCCCACCGCCAGAACCGTAGCTGATGATCCCAGCAGCTTTATCAAACCATTCTTCCCGAGCAGAATCTACGGCATTTTTCAAGGAAGCTGCAAAACCGTGGTTGTATTCTTGCACGATGAAGATATAGCCATCTAATTCAGAAATTTTTTTGTTCCATGCCATGTTTGGCTCAGCCGTTCCCATAAACGGTAAATCAAATGCCTTTACATCAACGATCTCGAACTGATGCTCTGACCGTTGATTAGCAATTTCTTGAATATATGCTCCGACTTGCGGACTTACGCGTCCTTCTCTTGTACTGCCTAAAATAATACCAAATTTCATGATAGGTTCCTCCTAAGATTGTTTTCGTTTGTTTTTTTAACGATTGGCAAATGTGTCTGCCCAGTCCAATAATTCCGTCAACATGTCGTTCATTCCTGCAGTCATATGCTCGCCAGGGGTAAAGGTGGCAAAGTTTTCAAAATCAGTAAATAAGTTGAAGGCAGGATTGGTGCGCACCGTGGCTACTTTTTGTTCCGCCAAAATCAAGCGAACTTGCTCAGCGGCACGAATCCCTCCTGCCGAACCATAGCTGACGATCGCTGCTGCTTTGTTGAACCATTCCTCGCGAGCGCTGTCCAACGCATTTTTCAAGGAAGCTGATATGCCATGATTGTATTCTTGTACGATGAAGAGGTAGCCGTCTAACTCAGCGATTTTTTCGTTCCACGCTTGGTTCACTTCACCTGTACCCATAAATGGCAAGTCATAGTCTTTGATATCAATGATTTCAAACGAGCGGTCGCTATGCGCGCGTGCTGTTTGTAAAACATAATTGGCTACTTGCGGACTCACGCGGCCTTCTCTCGTACTGCCAACGATGATCCCGATTTTTTGCGCTTTTTTCTTTTCAGGGGTGCGATACACCTCTTTCATTACTTCTTTTTCAATTATTTGTTCTTTTTTCCCAAATCCAAAGACCATTCTTTTGTACTCCTTTTGTTGTGGTTTCTTTAACGATGGACTCAGCATACCAAACTTACTTTTAGTAAGTCAATCATTCTGCTTACTTTTTGTTAGAAAAAAATCTCAGCTGCTTCTTATTGACATTCGTTCGGTACCGAACTATAATCAACCCATCGATATCGTTAGGTACCGAACGATAAACCAAAAGGAGTGTACACCATGAGTACAATGACCGACCACTTAATGAAACAGCTTCGTTTTATCAGCGAAGCCAGCAATGCCTTTATGAGTCAAAACAACCAGCGCCTTTCGGGACAGCAACGTGTCCTGGCCGTTTTAAATTTAGAAGACGGCTTGGTGCAAAGTTATCTTGCAGAAGTCTTAGACCTACGGCCAAGCTCTCTAGCGGAACTATTGAAGAAAATGGAAAATAGTGGCGATATTCATCGCAAAGAAGATGCTGCTGACAAACGGATCAAACGAATCTACCTGACAGAAACTGGAAGAAAAAAAGCGGAAAAATTACTAGCACAAAAAGAAGCCACCAGCAGTCAGTCGTTTTTTGCTGGGCTCTCAGAGGAGGATCAAACCGAATTTGCTCGTCTGCTTGAAAACATCGCCGCTGGGTGGGAGACGGACTTCCAACAGCAGGCACAACGCTTTATTGACCCAATGGATCGTTTGCAAGCCATGCAAGAGATTCGGGAAGAAATGATGAAGCAATGGGGCGGAAATTGGCAGGAAATGACGAATGACGAGCGCCGAAAAATGAGGCAACAAATGAAAGATACTTGGCAAGAAATGGGTGTTGATGAGCGACGCAAAATGAAAAAACAGATCAAGGAAGCCATGCGGCAAATGCCGTTTCCTGGACATCGCGGCATGGTTGGCAATCGACCATTTGAGCCGTTTGGGCCGTTTGGGCCATTTGATAGTAGCGAGGCGAATGATCCACGGTACACATGGGTAAAAGGCAACTTTTTTGATGCCTACGGGTTTGGACAAGACCGCAAAGCAAGACCGACTTCCGCTTCTAAAGACGAAGCAGCCGAGGAGGATTGGCAGGATTTCTAATAACACCTAATTAAAAAGAAAAAGCGGTGAGCCATCTTGCTTGCTGCGGAGGAAAACGAATGGAAACAACGACACCAACAGTGAACAAAAACAAATTTAAAATGAAAGACTTTATCCACCTGATCGTCAGTGTCAATCCTAAGAAAGGCTTGTTTCTTTTAGGGATGCTCTTTAGCCTGATCACAAGTGCCGCCAGTTTGGTCGTGCCGCAGCTGACGAAAACGCTGGTCGATGCCAGCGGCACCCCCACGTTCAGCACCTCCATGCTGGTCGTTTTGATCCTAGCCTTTGTGCTGCAATTAGGCGTAGGGACTTTAGGCGGCTTTCTCTTGCGCTATGTGGGAGAAAGTGCTGTGAAAACGTTGCGGGAACGTCTTTGGAAACATCTGCTGCATTTGCCAGTCAGCTATTTTGATGACCACAAGTCGGGGGAAAGCAGTTCGCGACTCGTCAATGATACGTCAGTGATCAAAGAGCTAGTCACCTCGCAATTTCCCAGCTTTGTCACTGGCTTGATCCAATTGGTCGGTTCGATGATCATCTTGTTTTTGATGGATTGGAAGATGGCTGCGATCATGTTCAGTGCGGTGCCTTTGATCACCTTGATCATGTGGCCAATCGGCAAGATCATGTCAAAACTGGGACGCCAGTTGCAAGCAGCGACCGCCGATTTCAATGCGGATGCCAGCGAAAAACTCTCAGAGATCCGTTTGATCAAAGCCAGTAACGGAGAAGCCAGTGAACAAGAAAACGGTCGGCGCAACATTGGGGCAATTTTTACCCTCGGGGTCAAGGATGCGAAAGTCAGTGCGATTTTGCAGCCAATCATGACGACGGCCATGCTGGGCTTACTCGTAGGAATCCTCGGTTATGGTGCGATCCGTGTGCAAGCCGGCACCTTGACGAGTGGCGCATTGATCGCTTTTCTACTGTATCTCTTTAATATTATTGCGCCTGTGACGACGTTTGCGATGTTCTTTTCACAAGTCCAAAAAGCGATGGGTGCTACGGAACGGATCCAAGAAATTTTGGATACGCCGCTGGAGCCGATCCAGGCAGCACCCAAAGCTGCCATCGATGGCGCAGTCTTACGAGCAGAACAAATCGATTTCAGTTACGATCCCAAACGGCCGATTTTGCAAAACATTTCTTTTGAAGCCAAACCCAACACCGTGATTGCTTTTGCAGGACCAAGCGGCGGCGGAAAATCCACAATTTTTGCTTTACTGGAACGCTTTTATGAACCCACCAGCGGGCGCTTGCTGATTGGAGATCAGCCGATAGCTGACATTGATCTGCAAAACTGGCGGGCACAGATCGGCTATGTTTCCCAAGACAGTGCGGTCTTTGCTGGTACGATTCGGGAAAACTTGCAATACGGATTGGGCCGGACGCTGTCAGAGGAGGAATTGTGGCAAGGACTGGCATTGGCTTATGCCGATCAGTTCGTCCAAGAGTTCCCCGAAAAACTAGAAACACAAATCGGCGAACGCGGCGTCAAACTATCTGGTGGTCAAAAACAACGGATCGCTATCGCTCGAGCATTCTTGCGGGATCCCAAGCTGCTGATGCTGGATGAAGCGACTGCCAGCCTAGATTCTCAGTCAGAAGAAAAAGTCCAGCGGGCGTTGGATCATCTGATGGAAGGACGTACGACATTAGTGATCGCTCATCGCTTATCGACCATCGTGGATGCCGACCAAATCTACTTTATAGAAAAAGGCACCATTACCGGTCAAGGTACCCATGCACAATTGATCAACAACCACCCGCTTTATGCTGCCTATGTCAATGAACAAATGATCAACTAATCGAAAAAACTGCTTATTGACGGATAAGCAGTTTTTTTCTATTAGCCAACGGCTGAATGTTGCTTCTCTTCACGCGTGTCAGGCACTTGATTTACTCGCTGTAATTCTTTCAGCACCTGATTTTCTGCCCGCAAAAAATCCCGTTCGCTTTGGGCAGTAGCAAGCTTTCCTTGATAAACTAAGACTTCTTCTTGGTAGGTTTTAGTGGTCTTTTGGACTTCTTCTTCTAACTGATCGATTTTATGGGTCAATTCTTGATTGATCTGTTCATATTTTAGGTAAAGCTTCTGGGCATTTTCGATATTCGTTTGTTCTAAATTCGCTTTGCTGGATACTCGGGTAGCCAAATAAGTAAGTACACCAGTAATGAGTGACGGCAAGACAACTGTTACGATCGATGTATCCATGATCCTCCCCCATTCTTTTGATACGATTCATATCATCTGTTTCCAGTATAAAAGATACGATTCGTATCGTCAACTAATGTGATATTTTTTATATCAAATAATACGAAAATAGATACAAATTATATCTAACGTGCTATACTACAAAAAAGGAGGCGATCACTCATGCTTGGCGAACGGCTAAGAACACTCAGACTACGAACCAATCAAACCCAACAGCAGATCGCAGATCAGCTGGGAATCACCCGCGCAGCGTATTCTCATTTCGAAAATGATCGTAACGAACCCGATGGCGAGACCATCGTCAAACTCGCGGAGATTTTTCAAGTATCCACCGATTTTTTATTAGGCAGACAAGTCCCGGCAGGCTTTACGCAGCCCTCTGCAAAAGTTCAAACCGTTGCGGCCCATATTGATGATGACGTCACCGATGAGCAGATGGAAGATATCCTCAGCTATATTGAATTTATAAAACAGCGGCACGCCCAAAAGGAATGATGGAAATGGATAAAGTAGAAGAACTGATGGCCGCCTACCCAGACTTGCACTTTATTTTCGATAAAAATATGCCTGATGGTCAGCAAGGATTGTACATCGATCACCATATTTACTTGAACCCTGACCAGTCACAAGAAGACCTCTTGAGCACCATCGGTGAAGAAATCGGTCATTATCTGACCAGTGCTGGCGACATTACCGCCCAAGATACCAACGAAAAACGCAAACAAGAACGCAAAGCCCGCGACATTGGTTCTGCGATCGTGGTCACGCCCTATGATATCATCGCTTGTTTTGAAGAAGGCTGCAAAACATTGGCGGCATGCGCTGATTTTTTAGGGGTTCCCCCACAAACCTTCAAAGACGCGGTCACCTATTATGCCCGACGTTTTGACGGTATCAAAACCGAAGAAAATTATACCTTGTTTTTTCATATCGACGGCACGATTGAAGTTGTCAAAACCTTTGGCAATCAAGGCTAAGCCTTTTTCACACAAAAACAGACGTTCCTTTTCTGCTGCTAAAGGCAGCGTTGACGGAACGTCTGTTTTTTATCCTTGCATGTTGACCCGCATCAATACACGGTTCGGTCGATAGTTTTCTGAGGATTGATGAACCAATGCACCTTCCTCAAAACGATACAAATTGTATCCATAGCGTTCTTCAAAACGGACCATCCCATCGCCTTCATCTTCCCCGACAAACGACATACTTGCCACAGTATAGTAAGGAATCCCTGCGATCGTTCCCGTAAACGCATGATGGGTATGTCCACTGAGAATACAAGAGATTTGATACTGCTGCAATAATGCCACCAAACGATTAGCACCGGCCCATGCCGGCGTGCTTGCTTGGTCGGGCAACAAATGATGGTGCGTCACAAAAACGATCTTTTTCTCTTTGAGCTGCGCCAGCGTGGCTTGCAGCCATTCAAACTGTCGCTCATCTACAATACCGTCGGCATAGCCATAGCAGGAATTATCGAAAGTCACGATCGCCAATGTCTCCGTTTCATAGACTTGATTAAAAGGTGTATCACTGGCGGTTTCTACTGACTTGCCTTGCCAGCCTTGGCGAAAATGCCGTTTGATATCATGATTACCTAGCGTTACTACGATGGGCACTGAGCCAAAGGCTTTTTCTAAATATTGCTTCAAAGAGGCATAATCGGCAGGCGCGCCATCTTCGGTCAAATCGCCGCTGATCACCACCAAATCGATCGCTGCTCGCGCCTTGGCATCTTGGATACACTCTTCAAGAGGAATCAAAGGATTTTGCATGGCTGCCAGCATTCCTTGATACCCTTCTTCACAAGGCAGGTAACTTTCTCGAAAATGGATATCTGATATATGCAATACATTCATAGGTTTATCTCAATTTCTTTCTGATGATTCCAGTCAACTGGTCTAATAAGAAGACGGTCACAACGACGCCCAACAAAATAATACTTACCTTGCTCCAGGTTCTGGTTTGAATAGCAAAAATCAATGGTGCACCGATCCCGCCAGCACCGACTAACCCTAACGTTGCCGCACTGCGGACCGCAATTTCAAAATGATTCAGTGCAAAGGAACTATAGATAGGCGCTAAGTAAGGGACCCTCACGAAAAACATCGTCTGCCAAAAGTTGGCACCGACGGCTTGCATCTCTTCCGTCAAGCGCTCATCCATGGCTTCCATTTCTTCGGTGAACAACTTGCCCAGCATACCGATCTGGTGGACACCGATCGCCATAACTCCAGCAAAAGGTCCTGGACCTACCACACGGACAAAAATAATCGCATAAACCAGCTCGGGAAATGCCCGCAAGATATTGCAGATCATTTTGCCGATTTTTGCGACCCAGGGTGTCGAGGTCCAAAGGTTGGCGGCACTCAGCAAGGTCACTGGAATCGCGCAGACTGTTGCGATCATCGTTCCTAGACAAGCGATCCCGATCGTCAGTAACAACAAGCTCCACAGATCTTCCCCACTGCCGTCATAAAAGAAGGACCAGTCTGGCTGACTCAGCCCTTGCAAGACATCTCTTCCCATCGCTAAGGAAAAGGTGCTTAATCCAGAATAATCCAGTGTCGCAGCGGATAAAACTAGTAAAACAGCAAAGAGTCCCCATAACAGCCAAGTCGTTTTCTTCACTTCTCTGATCATCATAGGAAAGACCTCCTTACCCGCTCACTGAGAAAATCAACGATCGCTACCGTCAGCAAAATCGTCAAGATAATGATCGAGACCCGCTCATAATTCAACAATGCCAATGAGGCGTTCAAGATGACCCCGATCCCGCCGGCACCCACATACCCTAACACCGTCGAAGCTCGAACATTGACTTCAAAGGCATAAAAAGTATAGCTGGCAAACTGGCTGATGACTTGGGGAATGATCGCCCAAACGGTCACTTGAAATTTATTCGCTCCTACCGCCGCTGCTGCTTCAATCGGCGCAAAATCAATGGTTTCGATCGCTTGGAACATCAGCTGTGAAACCATACCAAAGGTAAAGACCGCGATGGTCAAAACACCAGTGGCTTCCCCGATCCCAAAAATCGCTACGAACAATGCCGCCAACAATAGATTGGGGATCGTCCGCACCAGCCCTAAGAGAAAACGCATCGGCACCGAGACCCAACGGCTTTCTGTCACGACTGTTGTCGCCAACAGACTCACCGGTATCGCTGCGACTACTCCTAAAACGGTGCCTAAAAAGGACATCTGCAATGTCTTGATCAAGGGCATCATCAGTTGCGGTAGATAACTAAAGTCTGGGTGCAAAAAGCGAGCCATGAAAGCCGTCATCTGGCTGCGATTCGACCACACTTGTGCAAAATCAGCCCCTGTGATCCAGGCACTACTTTGAAAAAAGAGCAGCAATAAAAGAACCAGTAGCAGGTGTTTGTACCAATTAAAATGAACTGTTTCTTTCAGTTTCATCGATTTCTCCTGCCTTTTCTTCAAAAATTGCTTTGCCATAGATTTGTTCTAAACGCTGATCTGTCAAAGCGGCTGCGTTGCCGTCAAAAACGATCGCACCTGCTTTTAAGGCAATGATTCTTGTCGCATACTGACGAGCCAAGGGAATCGAATGCAGATTGATGACAATCGTTTTGCCCATTTCTTGATTGATCTTCTTCAGATCCTCCATCACTTTCTCTGTCGTGATGGGATCTAGTGATGCCACAGGTTCATCTGCTAAAATCACCGGCGCTTGTTGGACCAAGGCACGGGCGATGGATACCCGCTGCTGTTGCCCCCCACTCAACTGGTCACTTCTCGTTTGCAGTTTGTCTGACAAGCCGACCGTCGCTAGCGCTTCTTTCGTTCTTTCGTAGTCTTCTTTCGTAAACAACCCTAAAATACTTTTCCAGGTCCCGTAATACCCCAAACGCCCAGACAAAACATTTTTTTGAACGGTACTGCGTTTGACCAAATTGAAGCTTTGCGAGATCAATCCGATTTGTCGACGAATCAAGCGCAATTCCTTTTTATTGGCTTTCGTGACTGATTTGCCGTCTATCCGGATATCTCCTTCTGTGATTGGCACTAAGCGATTGATTGAGCGTAAAAAGGTACTCTTACCAGCACCGCTCAAGCCAATGATGGCCACAAATTCACCTTGCTCAATCGTCACATCTATGTTCTGTAATCCTTTGACCCCATTTGGGTAGACTTTGGATACATTCTCAAAAGTTATCATCTGTTTTCTCCATTATGTAGGGACCGCGGCAAAGTTTCCCCAATCGGTCACGGTCTATTTCACTAAAAAATGCACTGGTACTGCGTATTCCACCTATTCCCCTAGTAAATCGCTGCACATCTCCGTGTCCCGTTATCCTTCTACCGCAATCCCTGATTTTTTACTCTGCTGCTCGTTGTGTATAATCGCGAATGGTATCGTAAGCAGAATCTGCTGCTTCTTCATACCCTTGGTGTCCCCACAAGCTCATTGCTTCGGCACCCTCTTCATCATCTGCCATGTTCAAGAACACTTCTTTGATCTGCTCTTTTAGTTCAGCATCCATTGATGGTTGGACGGCAATGGCGTCATTTGGAATATCCCCTTCAGTCAAGTAAAGGACTTTTAGGTCTTTGAATAAATCGTTGTCTGGAAAGTTTGATGCAAAGACATTTCGTGCCCCTTGGAACACAAAGGCGGCGTCCATCTGACCATTCAAGACTGCAGTGATCTCACTTGGAATATCATTCACCGTCGTTAATGTAGCATCCGTCGTTGGATCAACTCCTGCATCTTTCAACTCGGCAACTGGGTAAATATAGCCGCTGGCAGAGTTTGGACTCAATGTGGCGATTTTTTTCCCTTTTAAGTCCGTCAATTCTGTCATATCGCTATCCGCACGGACCAAGATTTCCCCTTTGAAGGTATTGGTTTTTTCCCCTTCTAATGGCAAGCCCGTCTCTGGATCATAAGCACCTAATTGAGAAGTCAAAATCGCTTCAGCTGCATCCATGTCTTTGGCTTGAACATAAGCGGCTGGCGGCATGATCCCTAAATCAACTTGTCCAGAAGCCATCGCTTCTACGATCGTCGAATAATCCGTTGCTAACGTTACTTCTACTTCACGGTCTAATTTTTTTGATAAATACTCAGCAAACGGTTTTGCTTTGGCTTGCATCGAGCCGTCATTATTGGTCGGTACGAATTGTACCACCAGCTTTTCTTTTTCGGCTGCGGCACTGCTGTCGCTGCTGCTGCTCCCATTCCCACAGCCGGTCAATGCGGCAACTAACGCAATTCCTAACATTCCTTTAACAATTCGTTTCAATGGCATTTTTTCTCCTCCTAATGGTTTGACGCTTTCTTACATTCAAATCATACCAAGTATCCCATCAAAATGAAGTGACACATGTCCTATTTTACCTTATTTTTACATACAATTTACATTAGATTTTATTTATCGTTCGTGTTGAGTCGAAAGGGGAACTAAGCTATACTTAAAGAAAACCATTCAGGAGTGGCTGATTTCCATGAAAAAAATCGATGATACCGTACGCCTCAGTAATTACATTGACACCTTCGATCTGCAATCTTATATGGACAATGATTTGTTAGCGATGGCCACTTTGCATTCCTTTGAAAAAGAAGAGCACCTGATTCGAACGGGTACGCCTTCTGAATACTTGTATTTTCTCGTAGAAGGAACCGTGATGGTCTATTCCTTCTCTTCGGATACCCAAACGATTTGTATTGATTACGCCAAGCCAGCTGCACCTTTAGGAGAAGCTTCCTCTTTATGGGAACTCTTGCCGAAAAGCAGTGTCAAAGCCGCTTCTGCTTGCGTCTGTGTCTGCATCCCTTTGAATCGCTACCGCAACACCTTGCAACAAGACGTCCGCTTTTTGCAAACCATCTGTCAGTTGCTCAGTTCCCGCTTGAATTCGGGGATCAACTTAGCGAATTCATTGACGGAACCTGTAGAGACACGGTTGGCCAAATTTATTCTTGCCCATCAAGAAAATCAACACTTTTCCTTTCAGTTGACCACCTGTGCCGCAATCTTGAATGTCAGCTATCGCCACCTGCTGCGAACCTTTACCAGCTTTCGGGAAGACAAGCTGATCGAAAAACAAAAACAGGGCTATGCGATTCTCGATTTCCCCGCTTTAGAGTCGCTTGCCGAAAATTTAAGCCATGTGTAAGGAGCAGTCCCCAAGAATGTTCGGGTTTTCCCTGAGTAGGCGTTCCTGATGTTGGTCTTGCCCTTAACTCGCGCTGTGACAAGCGTTTGCTACCATGTCAGGCAAGCGAGAAGGGCAACTGCGCCTTATTTTCTTACAAAAAACCCGATCCTTGCTGATATTCAGTCGAGGATCGGGTTTCTTTTGCTTATTTTACGATGGCTAAGAAGTCTTCTCCTTGCAAGACATCGGTTTGGTTCATATCCATCACATCTAAATATTGCGGGGTGTTCGTCACAACGATCGGTGTGATCGTGGATAAGCCAGCTGCTTTGATCGTATCTAGATCAAACTTCACTAACAAATCGCCACGTTTGACTTGATCGTCTTGTTTAACAAAGACCTCAAAGCCTTTGCCATCTAGTTCCACGGTATCCATACCAATATGCATCAGAATTTCTGCTCCATCCGTGGTGGTCAAACCAACGGCATGGCCGGTAGGAAAGAGCGTCGTGATGGTGCCATCTGCCGGCGCATATAAAGCCCCGATGGTCGGTTCGATGGCGATGCCTTTTCCTAATGCACCAGAAGAAAAGACTTGGTCTTTGACTTCTGCTAAGGGAACCACTTTGCCTTCTAACGGACTGCTGAGGATCACTCGTTCTTTAGACGAACTCTCTGTGGGTGCTGCTGGCTCTTTTGCTGGTGCTACACTGGCATCAGTTGCTGGCTGATCTTCAAAACGTAAGAAGAAGGTCAAGACAAACGCTGCGCCAAAAGCGATAGCCGTGCCGATCGAAGCTGCGATCAGACCACTTAAATCTTTCGTATCTTGTGGGATAAAGGACGGCAGACTTAGTAAGCTGACTAACCCAAAGGTATAATTTTCGACTTGGCTGAAGCCAATGAAGGCACCACCGAGGGCACCACTGATACACGCGGCGATAAATGGTTTTTTCAATGGCAAAGTCACCCCATACACCGTCGGTTCTGTGATCCCAAAAATTGAGGTGATCGTTGAAGAAAGGGCCAAGCCTTTCAATTTCACATTTTTTGTCATAAAGAATACGGCTAGCGCTGCACCACCTTGAGAAAGGACAGCTGGCAACAGCATTGGCACCATCGTATCGACACCAGTTTGACTGAGATTCAACATCATGATCGGTACAAAGCCCCAGTGCATGCCAAACATCACAAAGACTTGCCATAAACCACCCATGACAGCCCCAGCGATCAGTGGGCTAAAGTGGTAAATGCTGTCGTAAGCACTACCTAACAAGTTTCCTAAAATCGTTCCTAGTGGACCGACGACAATAAAGGTCAATGGCGCCATGATCAAGAAGACCGCTAAAGGTACACAGATGATCTGTAAGAAGCTAGGAATGACTTTTTTAAAGAAACGCTCCACATAGCTTTGTAAAAAGACCGCTAATATAATCGGAATGACGGAAGACGTATAAGCACTCGCACCAATAATGACCGGTAGGCCAAAGAAACTCAACGTTTGCCCAGCCAAAGCGGTAATATTTGGATGAACCAATGCCATCGCTAAGGAAACCGCTAGAAATTCATTGGTACGAAACTTCTTCGCTGCAGTAAAAGCCAACATCACTGGCAAATAAGTAAATAACCCATCAGCAATCGCATACAATACGGTGTAGACCCCAGAATCAGCTGCTAACCAATTCAAGGTGACTGCCAGCGTCAAGAATCCTTTTAAGACCCCGGCACCTGCCATTGCGCCTAAAAACGGCGTGAAGATCGACGAAATAATATCCACCAGTTGATTCAAGAGGTTGCCTTTATCGCCTTTGCTGTCTGCTTCGCCGTCGAAGTTCGCTACCCCATTCAATTCACGATAGACATCGCTGACATGACTGCCAATCACCACTTGGTATTGTCCGCCGCTTTGAACGACTTGGATCACGTCGTCGTCTTGATTCAAGCGTGCCGTATCCGCTTTGTTCTCATCTTTTAATTTGAAACGCAAGCGGGTCGCACAATGCACCACGCTGTTGACATTTTCTTTGCCGCCAACCGCATCAAGGACGCGAACGGCAATATCTTTATTTGAACTCATTTTTTCAACACTCCTTTTTTTAATAAAAAAACCCAGATTGAAAAAACGACCGTCTAACGAGTTTTTTCCTCGCTGACTGTTGTCTTTTCAATCTGGGTATTGCCTGCCTGACAGTAACAATCCGTTAATGATTGAATGTTAATTGGTTTGATCATTGACGACACGTTCGATGTGGATCGTTAAGTAGATCATTTCTGATTCACCGATCGATTTGTCGTAGGTTTTGATCAAGTACTCGTTGATCCGTTGGACCGTTTGAAACGCTTTAGGGTACTTCGATTGCACAAGGGCAAATAAAAACTCATCTTTTTCCCCTGAAAGTTCATCGCTTAAATAACGCTGCGCAAAATACTGCAAATGCGTGGTGATCCTTTGATAATTCAAGGAATCTGGGTTAAAGACTCGTCCATAAAAGCGACTGATGATCGCCAGTACGTCACGTACGATTTCTACCGCTTGCATCGTGGTTTCCATCGTGCCATTGGCTTGTTCGCTATTGACGATATGAAAGGCGATAAAGCCGATCTCCGATTCTGGCAATGTAATCCCGAAGACTTTTTCAAAATAAGCAACGGCGTCTGCTGCAACCGCATACTCTTTCGGATAAAACTTGCGGGTCTCAAACAACAATGGATTCGGCAGCTCAATGCCTTCACGTGCCCGAACCAGCGCATAATGGATATGGTCGGTCAGGGTCAAATAAATATTTGGCGACAGCTCGATCCCCAAGGATGCTTCTGCATCATCCACCACTTGCTTGACGGCTTCGACTTCTTCCACAGGAATGTCTGAAAACAATTGCTGAAACTGATTTGCAGTAAAGGTATCCTTTAACACAAATTCTTTTTCGACAAAGGCTTCATCCACTGGATCGCCGACTTTTTTCTTAAACGCAATGCCGCGACCCATATAGATCACTTCCTGACCGGCATCATTGGTCGAGATGACGACATTATTATTTAAAATTTTTCCAATAATCATCGCTTTCCCTCACTCCAAAATAAAAAAACCTAGAATCTCCCCGTTAGCGCGCTGCGGTCAATTCTGGTTTTGCCTGCCGAACAGTAACAATCCTTGTAACTGAAAGAATAATAACACACCCCTGTGGCAGATGCAACCCTTTTCAAGCAGAATTTCTACAACGGGTTTTTCCTTTGTTATACCATTGAAGGGTTCTCCTTGCAACATCCTTCACTACCTAAAATGTTTTGTTTTTTAATAAAAAAAGGAACGGCCCAGCTGCAGCCATTCCTGATGTATCAGAGTTGCTTTCTTTGCTGTCCCATGCGCCGCTCTTTCATCGCCGTTCCTAACGTACCATAGGTGAAGACCGCGATCCCCAGCCAAATAAACGCAAAGGCGGAAAATTGGGCCAGTGAATAGGTTTCGTGAAACAAAAAGATGGCTAACAAAAGCATGATCGTCGGGTTGACGTATTGAATAAACCCAAGCGTAATGTAAGAAACATTTTTCGCAGCTTCCGCAAACAGCAGCAGCGGAATAGCCGTCACGATCCCAGCACCCATCAATAAGAGATTGGTTTGCAAGGGATAATTCATAAAGCCGACGGTTGAAAAACCTAAAATATACACGAGCGCAAAAGGGAAAATCACCATCGTTTCGATCGTTAACCCAGTAACCGAACTAATGGGGATCCTTTTTTTGATCAAGCCATACGTACTAAAGGAAAAGGCCATGATCAGTGAGGCATAAGGAATCGTTCCTGTTTGGATCGATAATAAGATCACCCCGATACTTGCCAGCAGACACGCCAGCATGCCAGTACGACTAAGACGTTCCTTCAAAAAAACGGTCGCTAACAAGACATTGACAAGCGGATTAATATAATAGCCTAAGCTGGCTTGCATCACGTGGCCCGCACTCACCGCGAAGATAAAGGTGAACCAGTTGATGGAGATCAGCACAGAAGCTAAAACGATCAGTCCAGCAAATGCTTTGTTCTTCCACAGCAGACGCGCTTCTTGTAAAAATTGCGTTTTCTTCCCAGAAAGCACGATAAACAACACCATAAAAACAAAGGACCACACGATTCGGTAGCACATCGTTGCTAATGGCGAAACCCCAACGATTATTTTCCAATATAGTGTGACCAAGCCCCACAAGACATAGGCAGACAATCCAAAATAAACGCCTTTATTCTTCATTTTCTCCCTGATTTTTTTCCATTAAAGCAAGCCTTTAATGAAAAAAAATACTCCTCCTAAACCATAAGTTATCTTATTATATCGAATTTTTTGGTTTTTCATAGAGTTTCATGAAATAAATCAAGAAAAGCACCCTTCAAAGAAAGGTGCCCCTCTTTATTCCAGTGGTTCTTCTGCCCCTTCTAGCCAAACGGCTTCTGGCTTCTGATCACGAATCAAGAATAGCCCCGTTGCAAACAGCAGTCCAGAAGCGATCGTCATCAATAAGAAAGAAACATTCATCCCATGAAGCAGTGCACTTGTTCCTGTTAAGGTCGTGCTTTTTTGCGCCACACTATTCATGATCCCGACAAATAGTGCTGTCCCGATGGCGCCTGCCACAGTCCGCAAAGAAGTCAATAACGCTGTTCCATGCGCCGTCAGCTGCGGCGGAATATTTTTATTTCCCCATGTCACGAAGGGCATCAACAAACAACCTGTGGCGGCACAGCGCAGCATGTTCAAAACCACTGCTACCCAAATACCCGTGTGCATATGGATAAAATACATGCCGATGTTGCTCAAGACCAGTGAGCCGCCGCCAAAAAGCGTCAACAAACGGATGCCGACTTTGTCATAGATTCGCCCAGCCACGGGACTTAAGAAAGCCGAGACCAGAGAGCCTGGCAAAACGACTAATCCCGAGATCGTCGCTGATTTGCCTAAAATCGACTGCACGTATAGCGGCATCAGCATCGCCGAACCCATCAAGACCAAGTAAAGCATGATACTGCCAAAGACACTGATGGCATACTCTTTTGTTTTTAAGACCCGCAGATCCAAAAATGGAGTTTCCGCTCTTAACTGACGGAAGACAAAGAAGATCCCTGCTACCAAACCGAGCCCTAAGGTTCCTAAAACGGGTAAGCTGAAAAAGCCATAGCTGCCGATATTGCCAAAACCTAAAGTAATCCCACCAAAGGCGAAGGCACTCAAAACAAAAGAGGTCTGATCAAATTTGCTGTTGCTTACTGGCAACACATCATCAAAAACCTTTATGGCCCAAATCAGTGAAATCAAAACGATCACGGCAACGATATAAAAAATCGCATGCCAGTTCAAGCGGTCCACGATCACCCCAGCAAGAGTCGGTGCGATCACGGGTGCCGCGGTGATCGATAGTCCATACCAGCCCATCACGACACCGATACGATTGATCGGATAGATCGATAAGAGGATCACTTGCGCCATTGCGGTCAAGATTCCATTGCCTACGGCCTGCAAAATACGAGCAAGCATCATGACTAGAAAATTGGGAGCTGCAGCACAAAGCAGCAAGCCCACCAACGCAATTCCTAAGGCAGCGAGATACAGCTTTTTGGTTGCCACACGATTCATAAGATATGCCGTCAAGGGCATAACGATCGCCATCGCCAAGGAATAACCGCTAGTCAGCCATTGTCCCGTAGTGACGGAAATCTGCAGGTCAGTGACGATGGCGGGTAAAGCCGTCGTCAAGGCAGTCGCCAACATGGATACGGCAATACATGTAATCATTAAATTAATAAAAATCAGCGTCCGCTGACGTTCCGTTCGTTGGACTGTTTCACTCAATCAACGTCCGCCTCCTTCTCAAGATAAAACTGTTCGATTTTTGCTAAGGCTTGACCAAAGGCTTGTTTTTCTTCTGCCGTCAAATAGGTCAGCATTTCTTGGTGCGCCTTGCTGCGTTTTTCTTTCATTCGCTGTGCCTCTTCTTTGCCTGCTTCCGTCAGCGAAATCAGATGGCTGCGTTTATCTTTCGGATCGACTTCTTTTTGGATCAGCCCTTTTTCAGCCAGTTTCTTTAGTAGTTCGCCAGTGGATGTCGAGCGAATCGCTAAATACGCGGCGAGATCTTTTTGGGTCAACGTGCCTTTTTCGTCCAATACCAGTAGGCAATTGAACTGTCCCCGACCTGGCATAAAACGCCCATATTTTTGTTCCGCATACCGCCGATTTAATTTATACACTTCAAACAATCGTTCCACGATTTCTTGTTCGGAAACCATCGACCTTCAGCTCCTTTCGCCTCTTCACTATTTAGATAGGTACCTAGTTAAAAGTCCGCTCTCTATTTTACATAGGTACCTATCTATTGTCAAGAAAGGATTGACAATGAGAGCGGGTACAGCAACCAAAAAAAAAAGCATTGAAACTTACGCTTCAATACTTTCCTCGTGGTTCTTTTTCTCAGCAAACTCTGCCAGCAGTTGCCGAACTTCATCCGTTGATTTGGTATTCATCAATTTTGCCCGCAAATCACTGGCTCCAGGGAAGCCTTTGACATAGATTTTAAAGAAACGATGCAATCCTGCGATCGAGCGCGGTACCATTTTGGCGTAATGGTCCTGCAAGTCTAATTGCAGCTGCAACAAGCCTAATAGCTCTTCTGAGGTATGCTCTTTCGGTTCTTTTTCAAAGGCATAGGGATTCTTGAAAATACCCCGACCGATCATGATTCCGTCTACGCCATATTTTTCTGCTAGCTCTAAACCTTTGGTACGATCAGGGATATCGCCATTGATCGTCAGTTTCGTTTGTGGGGCGATTCTATCCCGCAAGGCAACCACTTCAGGAATCAATTCCCAATGGGCATCGACCTTGCTCATTTCTTTGCGGGTTCGCAAATGGATCGAAAGGTTGGCGATATCCTGTTGCAGGACATGGGTCAACCAAGCTTCCATCTCCCCTAGTTCGGTATAGCCCAGACGAGTCTTGACACTGACCGGCAGACCGCCAGCTTTGGCTGCTTGGATCAGCTCAGCAGCAACGTCTGGTCGCAAGATCAAGCCGCTGCCTTTGCCTCGTCCGGCAACGTTTGGCACTGGGCAGCCCATATTTAAGTCGATCCCTTTAAAGCCCATCTCCGCTAAGCCGATACTCATCTCACGGAAATACTCTGGCTTGTCGCCCCAAATGTGTGCCACCATCGGCTGCTCATCTTCGGTGAAGACTAAACGTCCCCGCACACTATCGCGTCCTTCTGGATGGCAGTAACTATCGGAGTTGGTAAATTCCGTAAAGAAAACATCTGGTGCGCCGGCAGCTTGAACGACATGCCGAAAAACGACATCGGTGACATCTTCCATTGGTGCTAGGATAAAAAAAGGCTTCGGCAATTCAGCCCAAAAATTTGTTGTCATGATTTACGCTCCATTTCTTTGTCCAAGGATCTTATCTTATGACCCCACTTGCAAAACAAACCCCATTATACTAAGAATGCTTCAAAGAAGCAAAAGAGCAAGATACGCGTATCAGACCTAGTACGAAATTTCCATTTAAGCTTCCCAGTCATCCTCCCATTCTTCTTCCCAATCTTCCTCTTCTTCATCCCAGTCATCCCAAGCTTCTACTTCTTCCTCCTCAGCGAAATCATCTTCGCTATCCGATACAACGTTCTTCACAAAAAGGGCTACAGAAGTATCCTCAACCATCAAACTGAGTAAAATCTGCCGCATATCTGCTTCATCTAGCTGATCCACCAGCTTCTGATAGACCTCACGGCGTCCTTTACGTTTTGGGGGAGTCAGCGGCTTATTCTTTTCTTTCGCTCTCGTATAGGCGAATAAAACAGCCGCAAGATGTTTGCAATTAAAACCAGCCGCAAAGTGAGGACAATTACAAAATTCCTCCACGACCTTGCCCTGTTTTAGCGCAATTTCTACTTCATAAAGCTCTGTGCCGAATACTTCGGCCAGAATAAGCTGATCATCCGCTCTCAGTCGCGCCACACAACCGCTTAAATAATACTCTTTTCCTCTTTCCAAAATATGGGATTCAAAATAATCTTGCCATTCTAGCATTACTTCTCTCCTCCTCATTCATTAAACTAGAGAACTATGATAGGATTTAACCGATTGCTTATTAATACTGCCGAATAACTGGCGGTTCGTAGGCTTGAATAAAGGCTTCCAGCTCCTTCGTTGTTTGCGCAAAACCGATTTTCTCGCGATCGGCTTGCGTCAAGAACTCATTTTCCACCATATTGTCATACAAGGCTCTTGTTGCGCGGTAAAAGTTGTTCACATCATAAAAAGCACACGGATTCGGGTTTTGACCGATTCTTGACCATGAGATCATCTCCGTGATTTCTTCCAGCGTACCCGGACCACCTGGCAGTGCGACAAAGGCCTGCGACAATTCGAACATTTTCCGTTTTCTTTCTGACATCGTCTCGACGACATGGAGTTCGGTCAACCCAGGATGTGCTAGTTCCCGATCTTTTAAAAAGGTTGGGATCACCCCGATCACCTGACCGCCATTTTCTAAGACAGCATCTGCCAATACGCCCATCAAGCCCGCTTTTCCTCCGCCATAAACCAGCGTATTTTTTCGTGAAGCGATCCACTGCCCCAATTCCTGGGCGGCTGTTGCAAAACTAGGTTCATTACCGACACTGGCACCACAATAGACTGCAATTTTCATAAAACTCTCCATCATCCTTCTCAATCATTTTGAAATAGTATATCATGATTCTGATAAAGGTTCTGGGAAAGGATGGAAAAAAAATTTATGAACATTGAGGAGTATCAACGATTTATCAGTGACTTCTACAAAGCCCGCAACTGGTATCAGTACGATCCGTTTATTCGGGCGAATTTTTTAGCAGAGGAAGTCGGTGAAGTGAGCCGTGCCATTCGGACATTGGAGATCGGTCGCGACCGTCCCGATGAAAAAGAAGGCTTGCCAGAAGAAAAACTGGCAAACCTGACGGAAGAATTGGGCGATGTACTGGATAACTTATTTATTCTCGCCGATAAATACGATATTTCTCTAGAGACGATCATGCAAAAACACAAAGAGAAGCTATTGTCTCGCTATCAAATGGACCACGTGACAGAAAAAAACAGCTAACGGGCTACTTGTTACGGAACGGGCAGCGGCAAAGGTTGCTTTTCTTAAATACAAAAAACCAACGTTTCTGTGGTCAATTGGCCAGTGAAACGTTGGTTTTCTTCTATTATATAAAAAGTTGGTTCTCCTTTTTATGCAATAGGAGGTGTTTATTGTGCCATTTGCTCTACCAGTTCTTCCAATCCAGTCAAGGCTTGGTAGCCGTAGCCAAAGAGATAATTGTAGTCCATGCTGTAGACTTGTTTATTTTTGATGGCTTTCATGCTAGAGAGTTTGTCATTTTTGTACAAGCCTTCAATGATTTCTTGACCAGAAACACTGCCTTCGATCGTTGACCAGTCGCCGACGATCAGTACATCGGGATCCGTTTCGATCAAGGTTTCGACACTGACTTCTCCTGAATAGTCTTGAAACACATTGTTCAATTTGATCATGTCAAAGTTGCTGTTGAAAAAAGACTCATCTTGAGCGGCATAGACACTGACCACACTTGGATCAGACATAAAGAGATGGGCAAAGGTTTGCTCCTCTTTGTCTGCTACTTTTTCTTCCAAGGCACTCTGGCGATCCTTTAATTCTTTTTCAAAAGTAGCGGCTGCCTCAGGGACATTGAAGAGCTTACCAAGGTTTTCAATGTCTTGATAAACGGAATCAAACGTCGCCCCAGTGACAGAGGTTTCTTGGACGTAAGTCGGAATGCCCATCTCGTTCAAGGAATCAACGGTGCCGACGCCCCAATCTTGGTTATCAAAAAGTCCTCCGCGGCCAAAAATCAAATCTGGATCCACACTGAGCGCCGTTTCTTTACTGATATAGTCGCTGCCCAGGTCGTTTAGTTCTGCATAATCAGCAGCAACTTCCTCATCGGCGGCACCAAAGGTTGCACCGACACCCGCAATCTGATCCTTGAGGCCGAGATGCAGCAGCAATTCCGCTGCTGGTCGTGTGTTGGCTACGACTTTTTTTGGTGCCTCATTAAAGGTTTGGTCCTTGGCAGTCCACTGCGTACCGCCTTCTGCTTTGGTGTAGTTGCTGATGGTTAAAGGATACGTACTTTCTGCCTGTGAGGAAGAAGCCGAAGTTCCTTCATCCTTCGCATTGCCGCAAGCGCTTAATGTAAAGACTGCCAATCCTATCCCAATCATTTTTCCCCATTTATTCATCTGTTTGCTCCTTTTCAAAATAATAATGAAACCCTAATCCGCCTGTGATCGGATGATGGTAAATACTGCATTTCACGCCATAGATCTCTTCGATCAGTTCTTCTGTCAGCAGCGTTTCTGGTTCGCCATACCCTACGACCCGACCATCTTTTAAGGCATAGATGATGTCGCAATAGTTGGCTGCTTGTTCCAAATTGTGCAGCGCCGCCAACAAGCCAATCTTCAGATGCTTGACGGTCTCTAAGATTTCCAGTTGATATCGGATATCCAAATGATTGGTCGGCTCATCGAGAATCATAAATTTCGGTTCTTGGGTGATGGCACGAGCAAGGACGACCCGTTGTTTTTCGCCTCCTGATAATGAGAGGTAGCTGCGTTTTCTGTAGGCACTTAACCCTGTTTTGGCTAAGGCTTCGGTGACCAGCTCATGATCGGCTTTGGTGTCTTGTTCCAATAAACCCTTGTGGGGCGTGCGGCCTAAAAGCACCATCTGTTCTACTGTTAAATCAAAGCTCAACTCATTGAACTGACTGACGACGCTGACTTGCTGGGCGACTTTTTTTTCGGAACTTTTCAAAATATTCATCTCACCTAAATAAATGTCGCCGCTGTCAGGTTTCAACGTTTTGTAGATAGCTTTTAACAATGTAGATTTGCCGCTGCCGTTGGACCCAATCAAGCCGACAAATTGCCCCTGTGCGGTTTGGACGGAGATGTCTTTTAGTATCTGCTGATCCCCGATCGTCAGATTGAGCTTTTCAACTGCTAATTTCATTCCGTCACCCCCCAAAGTTGTATTGCCGTTTGACAATGATATAGATAAAGATTGGCGCACCGATCAGCGCTGTAATGATCCCGATCGGCAGTTCGACTCCTTGCAGGGTCGAGCGGGCGATCACATCCGCCCAAATCAAAAACAACGCGCCTGTCAAAGCGGTCAAAGGCATCAACAGGCGATGATCCGACCCGCTGACTCCACGTACGATATGAGGAATGATCAAGCCGACAAAGCCGATCATACCAGAATTCGCAACGATGATACTGGTTAATAGCGCTGCTAGCAGCATGTAAAAACGACGATAGAAAGTCAGCTTGACTCCTAAGGTGGAAGCAACTTCATCTCCCAGCAAAAGCGTATTCAAAACACGGTATTGCGTCAGGAAGAACAGCGTGATCAAAGAAACCAGAACCACGATAAAGCCTAATTTGTTCCAAGAAGCCGAGGCTAAGCTGCCCATCGACCAAAACGCCACAGTCTTCATCCCTTCTGCATTGCTAGCCAGATAGATGATCAAGTTTGAAACAGAGCTGCATAAGGCACTGACGATCGTCCCCGACAGCACGAGTTTTGTGGAAGTCATTTTCCCACCGATACTAGCAAGCAGCAGCACCAAAATAGTCGCAATCCCCGCTCCTGCAAAGGCACCAAACGATAAGCCCAGCTGCAAGACTAGCGCTGAGCCGCCAAAACCGACTAAGATGGCGAAGGTCGCCCCTAAGGATGCGCCAGAAGAGATCCCAAGGATATAGGGATCTGCCAGCGGATTTTGGACCACTGCCTGCATCACTGCCCCGCTGATCGCTAACCCCATGCCCACAAAAATAGACAGCAAGACCCGCGGTGCCCGAACAAACCAGACGATATTGATGTTTGCGTCTGAAATGCCTGAAAGATCACCAACCAATCCATGACTGATTTTATAGAAGAGAATTTGGTAAACTTCGCCAAGGGTGATATTGGCTTGGCCGTTTGCCAAAGCAACTCCTGCAGATAAGAGAATGGCGACAACTAAAACACAGCAAATGATTGTCGAAACCATCCAACGATTTGATTTAATCAACCCTACCGACATGTGATTCTCCTTTATTCAGCACGACTCCCTCCTGATTTCACAGCAAAAACAACCTTGACTGTTGCCTCGCCGCCATCATAAAAGAAGCATCTGTGCGTTTTTTCGCTTATAACAGTTCTTCTCATGAAAAGCGCCAAAGCCATGTGCTGCTTTGACATCTATTTGCAAATGAGAATCACTCTCAATGAATAGAGTCATTATAAGGAACCTTTTGTGAAATGTAAATAATTTTCTGAAAATTTCCTTAAATAAGAGTTATTCTAATGTTCGTGATTGATTGGGCGTTTTCCTCTCCATTGACCTATCGAAAATACGGTACCCGTGAAGAAGCGAATCCTTTGGCATAATAATCAAGTGTTTTTTTTATGATGAAAAAAAGACAGACTTCATTTCGTACGAAGTCTGTCTCCAGTCTGATGCCTATGCTCAGGCAGGCTTGTTCTTGCTAGCTTCCCTTTGTTCGAACGTGAAACCTATGCGTTGCCAAGGATTTGCTGATTCAACGAAATCATCTCCAAAAGACCTTGAGCGGCTTCGCTGCCTTTATTGCCAGCTTTGGTTCCCGCCCGTTCAATGGCTTGTTCAATCGTTTCAGTCGTCAACACACCAAACATGATCGGAATGTCGGCATTCAGACCAATTTGGGCTACGCCTTTCGCCACTTCATTTGAGATCAATTCATAGTGGGTCGTTGCTCCGCGAATCAAGGCACCTAATGTCACGATCCCATCGTATTGCTTGTGGTCAACGATTTTTTTGGTAATATACGGAATCTCATAAGCACCTGGTACCCAATACACGTCGATGTTTTCTGCCTTGACTCCATGACGCACCAAATTGTCTTTGGCGCCTTCCACTAACTTGGAAGTGATAAACTCGTTGAATCGTGAGACTACGATCCCTACTTTGACTGCCTCTCCCTGAAACGTTCCTTCAAATACTGTCATCGCTCATTCTCCTTTGGTTGATTAAATAGATAGGTAATGGTGAAACTTTTCTTTCTTCGTTTTCAAATAGCTGCTGTTTTCTTTATGCGCAGGCATCTCCAGCGGTACTCGTTCTGCTACCTTAATCCCTAAGCTTTCTAATTCCTTCACTTTGTCAGGGTTGTTGGTCATCAATTGAATCTCCTGCACTTCTAAGGAACGTAAAACATCGGCGGCAAACGTGTAATGACGGGCATCTGCTGCAAACCCTAATGCAATATTTGCTTCATAAGTATCCATGCCTTGTTCCTGCAGCTGATAGGCACGGAGCTTGTTCCGCAAGCCAATACCGCGGCCTTCTTGGCGTAGATACATAATCGCACCGCGGCCTTTTGCTTCGATCTGCCGCATCGCTTCTTGCAGCTGTTCGCCGCAATCACAGCGATGAGAGCCGAAGACGTCGCCTGTTAAACACTCTGAATGGATCCGTAGTAACAGCGGCTCGGTAGTATGTTGAATCTCGCCTTTGGCTAGTAAAAGGTGTTCATTGCCGAACTCATCTTCAAATAAGGTCAATTGGAACGCCCCATAAGCCGTTGGCAGATCCACCGTGATAGGCGTGGTTCCTCGTAGATATTCCGCCAACTCATCAATGGTCAAAAATGGCAGCTGCCATTTTTCTGCTAATTTTTTCAATTCTGGGACCCTAGCCATCGTGCCATCTTCATTTAAAATCTCACAAATGTAGGCTGCTTCCACGCTGCCAGCAAGCTTTGCTAAATCCACAGCCGCTTCTGTATGTCCTCTGCGTTCCAACACGCCGCCAGGTTGAGCGGTCAATGGGAAGATATGGCCAGGGCGATAAAAATCCGCAGCTTGTGACGCTGGATCAGCCAATTTTTCAATCGTCACTGCCCGGTCTTTCGCAGAAATTCCCGTACTCGTCGTCACGTGATCGACACTGATGGTAAACGCGGTGCCAAAGGCATCCGTATTATTGGCGGTCATCTCAGGCAATGCCAGCTTTTCAGCGATCGCTTGTGAGATGGGTGCACAGATCAAGCCGCGGCCATAAGTCGCCATAAAATTGACGGCTTCTGGCGTTGCATATTCAGCGATCCCAATCAAATCTCCTTCTGATTCTCGATTTTCATCATCGGCGACAATCACTAAGCCGCCTTTTTTTAACCATTCCACTGCTTGTTCTACTTTATGCATCGTCTGCCTTCTTTCATTTTCGTTGGTATTTGACATATTTCCCGATCATATCCGTCTCGATATTGACCCACTCCCCTTGTTTCAACTGCCCCAGCGTCGTCTGGTCTTTGGAATGGGGGATCAAGCTAACGGAAAATGCCTGTGCCGTCGTCTGGGTAACCGTCAAACTGACGCCATTGATCGCAATCGACCCTTGCGGAATGATTTCCCCTTGCACACTGACAGGGTAAGCAAACGTCAAGATCAAGGCATTTTCCAACTGCTTTTTCTGGATCAAACGGGTCGTTACATCAATGTGGCCAGCGACAAAGTGGCCTTCAAAACGCTGCGTTGCTGCCATCGCTCGCTCCAAATTGACTTCGGCACCCACCGAGAGTTGTTTAAAGGTGGTTCGTTGAAAGGTTTCTGGCATGATATCCACCGTAAACGTCGTCGCTTGTTTGGCGATCGCCGTCAAACACGTCCCGTTGATCGCCATACTGTCTCCGATCTGGTAATCCGCCAGTAATCCTTCGGACGCACTGCAAGTTAGCTGGATCGTGCGGCTTTGCTTGCGGATCTCTTTGATGCGGCCTTTTTCCTGAATCAATCCTGTGAACATTCCTCTGGTCTCCTTCCTCGGATGCAAACATCTTCCCCAACTGCAGTCACCGTCACCTCTGTTAGCTGCTGCAGCTGTTTCGGGGTACGCTCACTGGTAAAACTTGCGAGACTATTGCCCCCAAGAAACTTTGGCGTCACATAGGTAATGCTTTCTTGCCACAGTCCGCTGGCTAAAAAGGCATCATGGATCGCAGCGCCTCCTTCTACGTAAAGCGATTGGACCTGTCGTGCGGCAAGCTCCTTCAGCAATGAAACAATTGTCAACTCTTCCAGCTGGATCACTGACACATGAGCTGGCAAATCACTGACAGTTGTCTGCTGCGTAAAAATCCACACAGGTGCCGAATCATCGGCAAACAGTGCCAAATGGGGTTGCGACAGCGTTCGCCCCCGACGGTCTAACACGATGCGAATCGGCGGAAAGCTGGTTTCAACCGTGGTCAATAACGTGGGATCATCCGTCAACACCGTCTGACTGCCCACTAAGATTCCTTGATAGTCTCCACGTTCTTGATGGACGTTTTGCCAAACCGCTGAACCAGTGATCGCACTGCGGGTTAACGCATCATGAGCGATCCGGCCATCTAAAGTGATCGCTTGCTTCAACGCCACGTAAGGTCGCTGATGCTGATGGTAAAAATTATAGTGTGGATTCAAACGGCGCACCGCTGTTTCTTCGATGCCCACCAACACGTCGATGCCCTGTTCTTCTAAAAAGAGCTTGCCTTGTCCAGCCACGATCGGGTTAGGGTCTAACTGGCCGATGACTACCTTTTTGATGCCGCTGTCGATGATCAGCTGGGTGCAAGGCGGCTGTTTTCCTTGATGGTTGCAAGGTTCTAACGTCACGTATAAAGTCGAATTGATTAGGTCTTCGGAGGAATGGCATTGTTCGATGGCGTTTCGTTCCGCATGGGGCTGCCCATAGACTAAGTGAGCCCCTTTGGCAATGACCCGTTGCTCTTTGACGACCACGGCGCCCACTAGCGGATTGGTAAAGGTTTGGTAACGCCCTTTTTTGGCTTCTGCGATCGCCAAACGCATGTATTCGTTATGCATCTTCCTTCCTCCTTTCAATAAAAAAATGCCTCGTGAGAATCTCACGAGGCATAGACAAACAAGACCGGCAAAAAATCAATTTTAGACGCACTGCGCCCCTTGAAATTTTGTGGTTTTTCTTCTCCCATCCAGACTTTCACTGTCGGTGCCAGATTCACACTGGCTCCACCGCATAGCTATGCGGGTCACGGACTTCAAGCATTACGCTTGTCACCGTCGGTCGGGAATTACACCCTGCCCCGAAGAATACTATTCAATTCATGTGCATTTTAGCCCGACCATTTTTGTTTGTCAATAGGTCTGATCACGAGCCGATAGGAATTCCTCTTGGCTTTTTCTTTTGGCAACCCCAAAGCAGCGACAGCAGAAATCCCTTGTCGTTCCGCCATTTTCCTAAGCTGCAGCAAGGCGATTTTGCCTGAAAAAAAAACACAAGAAAACCTAGGTTAAATATTTTTTCTCGAGCGAAGCCATTTATCGAACTCCGTCACGAGTAAGACGACCATCCCGGAAGCTGCTGAGATGACCCAGCCGATCAAGGACATGTCCTCCGTATGAAAGGCGCTTTGCATAAATGGAACATAGGTCAATAACAGTTGCAGAACTAGCATCACACCAATGATCACGAACGCTTTTGGATTAGTGAAGGAAGCTTTAGAAAACGCTGGTGCACTGGTACGGATGTTGAATAAATAGAAAATCTTACTCAAGACCACGATATTGACCATCATGGTACTAGCAACGGCTTCGCTGACGCCTTGTAGCAAGAGCCAGTCATGGGCGATCAAACTGATGACTGCCATCAAGATCGACACATACGCCATCTGCCAAATATCGTGACGATTCAACAATTTATTGCCTGTCTTTCGCGGCTTGCGGCTCATGATCCCAGACTCTGCTGGTTCAAAGATAAACGCAAACTGGATCGTAATAGCAGAAACCATGTTGATCCACAGCAGTTGTGTCGCCTGCAGCGGCAATTCTTTTTGCATCATGATCGTAAAGGCAATGATCAGCCCTTCGGCAAAAGATGTCGGCAACAGAAACAGAATGCTCTTTTTGATGTTGTCATAGATCCTGCGTCCTTCGCGAATCGCTAAGGACATGGTACCGAAATTGTCATCAGTCAAGATCATATCAGCAGAATCTTTGGCTACATCCGTGCCGCTGATCCCCATCGCTACACCGATATCCGCCCGCTTCAACGCAGGGGCATCGTTAACACCGTCCCCTGTCATCGCCGTGACTTTGCCTTTGGCTTGCAGCGCTTTGATAATGTCCAATTTATTTTTCGGCGTGGTTCGTGCAAAGACTTGATTCGTCAAGGCAGCATCTTGAAATTCGGCTTCACTCATCTGATCCAACTCGGCACCAGTCACGACGTGAATCTCATCCGCTAAGCCAAGCTTTTCCCCAATCGCTTTGGCGGTCAGAGGGTGATCGCCAGTGATCATTTTCACTTGAACACCGGCTTGGTTCATTTCCTTCAGGGAGGCAATCACTTCTTCTCGCGGCGGATCGATGATCCCAGCGATCCCTAGTAATTGCAGCCCTTGCTCAAAAATCGTTTCATCAATGTGATCGATCGAAACTTTCTGATAGCCCACCGCTACCACTCGTTTGCCTTCTGTCGACAAGCGGCGGACATGGCCTGTCCAATAGGCTTCATCAAAAGGCGCCGCTTGTTTTTGCACCATTTCAAACAATTTATCTGGGGAGCCTTTAACAAATAGCAAGCGTTCCCCCGCAGGGTTTGCCACTAGTTTCGCCATGTAGCGGTTGTCCGAATCAAAGGGCAGCATATCCAGCTCTTGGTAAGCAGGTGCTTGCGGATAGGCAAACTGCTTATGATACAGCGTCAAAAAGGAGCCGTCTGTTGGTTCCCCATTGATCGTCCAGTGATTTCCTTCTGGGACCAGTACCGTATCGTTGGCTTCGTAACCAGCTTCCAAAAACAACTGCAAGGTGTCTTGCGCGTGGACGTCCTCCTGCTTTGGACGAATTTCTCCCACCGGCGCATAGCCGTCACCCGTCACTTCATATTCCTGCTCAGCCAATACGATGTCTTTGACCGTCATTTCGTTTTTGGTCAGGGTACCTGTTTTATCCGTCGCGATCACATCCACTGAGCCTAGCGTTTCAACCGCTGGCAGCGTTTTGATGATGGTGTGCTTGTTTTTTGCCATGTCGCTGACACCCATCGCCAAAACCACCGAGGTCGTTGCTGGCAATCCTTCTGGGATCGAGCCGACGATCATGGTGACAACGGCTAAGGATAAGACAGAGATCGCATAGGTTTGCTGGAACAAACTGACGACAAATAGCAAGACCGCCACGCCCATGATCACATAGGTGATGCCTTTCCCCAGTCCATCGATCTCTTTCATCAACGGCGTTTTTCGTTCTTCCGTTTGATTGACTTCAGCTGAGATTTTCCCGATTTCAGTCGTGACGCCAGTAGCGATCACGATCCCTTTCCCGCTTCCTGACGTCACGGAAGTCGAAGCAAACGCCAAATTCCGTTGTTCCGCTAATGGAGTTGCTTCATCCATTAAGGCATCTGTTATTTTTTCCACCGAATCGGCTTCACCAGTCAAGGCGGATTCTTGGATACGCAAGTTGTCGGCTTCGATGATTCGCAGATCTGCGGGCACATTGTCACCAGCTTCTAGGAATACGACATCCCCTGGAACGACTTCGGCAGCTGGAATATCTTGACGAATCCCATTCCGATAGACCGTGGCTTCTGCTGATAGCATCTCTTTGATCCGTTCTAATGCATCGGAAGCATTCGCTTCTTGGTAATAACCGATCAACGCATTGACCAGCACGACGATGCCAATGATCACGGCATCAGAGAAATGCCCCATCAGCAGCGTTAAGATGGCAGAGAAAATCAAAATGTAGATGATCGTGTTATGGAATTGTCGCAGCAGCAACCGCCACTTGGCGGTTTTTTTGACCACTAATTGGTTCAATCCGTAGGTTTCTAACCGCTCGGTTACTTGCGCCTCAGTCAACCCTTGATCGATTGACGGCACCTGATACTGTTCGATTGTTTCTGACACTGATAACTGAAACTCTTTTTTATTCATTTTTTTCTTCTTCCTTTTCTTTTTCATTGATGGATAACACAAATAAGCCCCTTATTTAGAAACTGCTCCTAAATAACGCGCTGTTGTTTGTCTCCTATTCAATTAAAAAGTAAGGCAAGTCAAAATAGTGTTTCTGCTCACCGTCACTCGAGTCGCTTGACATTCGTTTACCACCCCCTCTAAAGTTAGCAATAAGCGTAACAAACTATTTTTCCAAAGTCAAGAGTCACCGCTTTCAACAATGAAAAGTGACTTACTTCTTCACAAAAAAGCCGCACGACAACGATTCGCTGCCGTGCAGTTCCTTCAGTACATTCTCTTCAAGCCCAAAGGCACGCCTTAAAGCTGATCCAGTGCCTCGCTGATCGGTGTTTCTCCTGCTTGGACTTTGATGACTTTTTGATAAGTTGCTGGACGTTCCAGCATTTCACCTAACAAGACGGCGACATCCTCGATCGGGATCGCACCAGAGGTCGTTTCACTGATCTCGATCAAACTAGATCCTGGAGTTTCTTTCAACGCACCCGGCTGCAAAATCGTATAGTCTAGTGCGGTGTTGTCGATCAGCCAGCGATCAGAGAAAAATTTGGCGATCGTGTAATCCATCAATGACGCCATGCCTTCCCTTTGCCACTGTTCAGGTTCTAAGGCATAGGCTGAGCTAAGGTGGATGTAGCGCTTGATTCCTTTTGCTTCAGCGGCTTGCATCACTTTGACCGCACCATACAGATCAGATTGTAGCAAGTCTTTGCCTCGGGAACCCGCCACGAAGTATACCGCTTCCGCATCTGCGAATTTCGCCGCCATCTCTTCCGGTTCCGTGTGTAAATCAAAGAACACGGGCTTGATCGTCTCCGTTTCTGTGATTTTCTCACTGCTGCGCGCACCAGCATAAACGATGTGTCCTTGTTTTTCTAGAAAGGTGATCAATTTTTGGCCTACTCGTCCAGTAGCACCAACGACAAAAATTTTCATTTTCTTTGCTCCTCTCGTTTCTTTTTCCAACTCTTGCTAGTATCATCGTAGGACAAAAACCAAGATCCAACAACTATTCTGTTTCTAAACGAAGGGAAAAAAGCACAGCACAACCCAATTCTTGCTGTTTTTCCCCATAGAAACCCATGTTTTTTAAAAAACACCCAAAAAAATGAAAAAAATTTTCTCAAACGATTGACAAAGCGTTGACTCTTTTGTAGACTAGGTAGAAATAATTTAAATATTTAGAAAATTCAAAATAAAGAAAAGGACGGTGGCGTATATGACCCGCACCAATGTTAGCAAACGAATTATTTTATTATTATAGTCGGGACTGTTTGATTTTATACATTCAAAGAGTCCCTATTCACATTGCATCCAAAAAGAAGAACAGCTTCTTGAGATGGAGTGTTTTTTTATACCCATTTTCAAGAAAGCGGCCTTTTGCAAGCTGACACCTTGATGTCAGTTAGATCCAAAACGCTCGTTGACCAACTGCTGCCGATTCCCCGCGGTTATGCACTGCACTTATTCTAAAGACCCCTTCTGTTTGGACACTTGATTGGTCAAGCAGAAAAAAGGAAGGATGATTTTTTATTATGAAAACCGTCAACACGATCGCTGCTTTTGTAAACAAGTATTTGATCTACATCATGATTTTATTGATGATCGTCTCTTATTTTTTCCCGCAACCCTTCTTATGGATTCCGCCTCGTACAACGATTCTTTTGAGCATCATCATGTTTTGTATGGGGATGACTCTAAACGTTGCTGCGTTTAAAATGGTCGTCTTACAGCCCAAAGCATTCATCTTAGGGGTGCTTTTCCAGTTCACCATCAGCCCTTTGGTGGCTTACGGCTTAGCGCAGCTGTTTGGTCTTTCTTCCGGTTTGATCATCGGTTTTGTCTTACTAGGCTGCGTTTCTGGCGGAACCGCCAGCAATGTCATGACCTTCATCGGCAAAGGCGATGTCGCCCTCACCGTTTCCATGACCACGGTATCGACCTTGTTAGCGACCGTCGTTACACCCTTTTTGGTTTATGTCTTGGCTGGTCAGTACACCGAGATCTCCTTCTGGGAAATGCTCTTGTCTGTCTTGCAGATGGTGCTTTTGCCGATCATTTTAGGGGTGATCGTCCACAAACTCATTGCCAAGCACATCGAGCGATTTCTGCAATCATTTGTGTTGATTTCTTCCGTCAGTATCTTATTGATCGTTGCAGGAACTGTCGCTCGCAACGGCGCCGTCATCGTCCAATCTGGCTTGATCGTGATTTTCTTAGTCTTGCTCCATAACTTGATCGGCTACGGCGCAGGCTATGGTCTGAGCCGTGTGATGGGCGTCAGTGCCACCCAAGCCAAATCCATCATGTTTCAATTAGGAATGAAAAATACTGGCCTAGCGATCTCGTTAGCCAATGCCCACTTTGCCACCATTGCTGCAGCCGTTACCCCTGCCGCAGTCGGCATGGTGATCCATCAAATTACCGGACCAATTTTAGCCAATCTCGTGGCCAAGAAAGAAGGAGAAAAGTATGAGTCAAAGTATCTTTTTGCCAAACTACACAATCGGGGCGGACGCCTACGAAAAAGTAAATGACATCGTAAAACCATACGGCACCAATGCCGTGATCATCGGCGGAAAAACCGCCCTTGAAAAAGCTGAAGACAAGATTAAAGCCGCTTTAACGTCAGCAGTCCAAGTGACGGATACCTTGTGGTACGGCGGCAACTCGACCTATGAAAACGTCGATCAGCTGTTAGCTACTCCAAGTGTCCAAGCCGCCGATGTTCTATTCGCCGTTGGTGGCGGCCGCGTCTGCGATACCGTCAAAGTGGTTGGGGAAAAAGCTGGCAAACCAGTCTTCACCTTCCCAACGATTGGCTCCAACTGCTCACCAGTCACCGCGGTTTGTGTCATCTATAAAGAAAACGGCGAGATGCAAGGGTTGTTTTTCCCTTCGCAACCGCCGATCCATGCCTTTATCGACAGTGAGATCATCGCCCAAGCCCCCGACAAGTACTTATGGGCAGGAATCGGCGATGCCCTCTCCAAAGAGATCGAATCGACGTTTTCAGCGCGGGGTGATCAGTTAGATTACACCGATGGGTTAGGCATCCAAATCGGCAAAATGTGCACGGAACGCTTATTGCAATACGGCACACAAGCTTTGAAAGACAGTGCCGCCAATCAGCCGTCTTATGCCATTGAGCAAGTCGTCTTGGATATCATCGTGACCACCGGCTTAGTTTCCGTCTTAGTCATCAATGATTACAACTCCGCCCTTGCTCATTCCTTTTACTACGGAACGACCGTTTTGAAAAAAATGGAAGACTATTTACACGGCGCATCCGTTAGTTACGGCGTTTTGGCCTTGTTGCAGCTCGATCAGCAAGATGCCCTCTTCCAGCGCATCTACGCCTTTATGAAGGAAAACAAACTGCCGGTTTGCTTAGCGGATATGGGCCTTAACGACACCAGCGACCTTGAGGCGATCTTAGACAAAGCAATGACCACCAATGACATCGTCCACGTGCCTTATGAGATCACGCGAGAAATGTTTAAACAAGCAATCCTAGACGTGGAAGCCTATCATGCTAAACAAAACCAAGCAGCATTGGCAGCGGCCAATTAAATGAAACCCTCCAGCAATTCGTTGCTGGAGGGTTTTTGTATGGCCTTTTTTTCGCTTCTTCGTACTTGTCCTCCTTCTTCTTTCTTACATGTTAAAAAACATGCAATCGTTTACTTTGATTTATTTTTAAAAACTTATTACTATTTTAGTATAACAAAGGAGGAGATTGGTTTGGAATTGGTTTATTTATCTGGGTTGTTTTTGGTCATTTTCTTGTTGTATTTTCTGGCAAAGAAAAATAATCGCATCAAACAGTTGTTTTCGAAGATCACGATTGCTTTTCTGCTTATTTACTTGGTTTGGCGTTTGTTTTTCACGATCCCTATGGATAGTTCTGCTTCACTAGTATTTGGGATCATTCTCTATATTGCGGAAGTCATTGGTTTGTTTGTCTATGGCTTTTTTGTTTACCTTTTTTCCAATAAGCTCTCAAAAGAATACCGCTACGAGGGGGATGAAGCAGAAGAATTCTTGCCAAGTGTCGCCGCTTTTATTTGTACTTACAATGAAGACATCAAGCTGGTGATCGCCACCGCACTGGCTGTCAAAGCCTTGAAATACCCCAACAAAAAAATCTATATCTGCGATGATGGCCATCGAGAGGAACTAAAAGAAATGGCCGAGCGAATGAACCTCGGCTATTTGACCCGCGAAGGAAATGCCAATGCTAAAGCTGGGAATATCAACTATGCCTTGTCCCAAACCAGCAGTGACTTGATTTTGCTTCTGGATGCTGACTTTATCGTCAAAAAGAACATTATTTTTGAAGCTGTCTACTATTTCCGCAATCCTAAAGTTGCATTGGTGCAATATCCGCAAACATTTTATAACAAAGATCCTTTTCAATTACTGCGCAAATCCATGTACAACGAACAGGAATTATTCATGCGCTTTCTAGAACCCGCACTTTCTCGTGAGAATGCTTTGATCCATATCGGTACCAATGCCATCATTCGTCGCAGTGCCCTTGAAGAGATCGGCGGCGTTCCTACCAGCAGTATCACCGAAGATATGGCGACTGGGATGCTTTTACAAGACGCCGGCTATGAAACGATTTTTATCAATAAAGCCTATGCCTTGGGGATCACTCCTTACACTGCCAAAGAGCTGACCTCACAACGGACTCGGTGGGCGCAAGGAACGAAACAAATTTTTGACCACTTCAAACCGCGCCGCTTAAAAGGATTGTCGTTCATGCAAAAACTTTGTTATTACAACTCCTATTTGTATTGGTTTACCTCTTTCCAAAAAATCATCTTTTTATTGGCACCAACCTTATTTATGGTTTTTGATATCTTTATCGTCAGAAGCAACAATCATCAATTGTTGCTGTTCTTTTTACCGCCTTTCATTATGATTTCCCTGTCGTTTCGGCTGTATGTCCCTAAGATCAGGAACCTGACAAGCTCCCACATCTATGATTGCTTTGTCGCTCCTATCCACACTGGGGCATTGATCAAAGAATTTATGAAATCACAGAAAAAATTCAACGTGACCAAAAAAGAGATCGTCGGCAGCAACGCCTTTGATTGGCGAACCGTCTTGCCCCACATCATCCTCTTTACTTGGATTTCCTTTGCCTGTCTGGTGGCTGGGTATCGTTTGTACCGAGGAGAAGGCTATGAATTCGGCTATATCGTGACCTTGATTTGGTCGCTCTATAACCTCTATGGCTTGTTTTATGCCATTTTGATCGGGAAAAACCGTTTTATCGAAAGTGATAGTGAAGCCTTGAGTATCGCCATCAATCGTCAGCTTTCTTATGATGCAAAGACGTTCGAGATGTATCAAATGAGTTTCAACGGCTTCCGTATCCGTACTCATCCCGAGCAACTATTCGTACCAGGTGAAAGTTATACCTTTTACGATGATAAACACCGCTTCACCATCAATTCGATCTGTCTGGAGGATCATGGCACCTATGTGACTTTTGCCTTCAACAATCTAACACCGCAATCTGCTGAAGAGCTTGCCAGCTACTATAGCGACCAGCTCAATGCTGCCAAACAGTTGGAATTTGATATGGAGGAAGAAGTCGCAGAAATGAATAGTTAGCCCCGCCCCCTTTGTCGCAAGAGACAAAGGGGCTTTATTGATTCCAGAAAGCTCCTTAAAGGGCAGTTCTCCATCTTCTGATGATTCTCTTCCTTTAGATAACACTTAGACGTCTGCTTTATTTTTAATGATCATTGATTGAAAGAGCCAGAACAGAATCTTGATGATGTCTCGATGGCAAATACTTTTTAAGCCTTTAGAAAATATTAAAAAGTCTGCTTTTTCTATGACCTGATTGAGCTGATACGCTTGTCACTGCTCACCCGTTTGTGAATAAAAGCGCATGAAAAAGCAATCCTTGTTATACTTATAAATAACACGAAGTCCTTAGAAAAGGAGGAACCCTCATGACCCGTTACAAACGATTTCGCTTTGTTCATTTAGGCGCTCTTTTGGTGTTGGGCTTACTCCTCACTGGCTGCAGTGCGGATACGGCACCGATTGAAGAACAACCGACTACCAACACCGCCACTTCTTCTGAACCAGCGGTTTCCTATGAAACCTTTCCATTGCCGCAACCAATCTTAGACGGGGAAACCAGTGTGTCGGAAGCTCTCTTCGAGCGGCGCTCGCAACGGGATTTTCAAGACACTGAGCTAACACAAGAACAGCTGGCACAGCTTTTATGGGCCGCTGCCGGTGTCACTACAGAAGATGGTCGCCGGACAGCGCCTTCGGCTGGTGCCTTGTATCCCTTAGACCTCTATGTCGTGGTCACACAGGTAACGGGGCTTGAGCCAGGGCTTTATCTGTATCAACCTGAGCAACATGTCTTAGCAAAAGTTCTTGCCGGTGATTTTCGGACCGCATTGGCGGAAGGTTCGTTGGATCAGCAAGCGATCCAACGGGCACCTGCCACATTGCTTTATACAGTGGTTTATGAACGACTGATTGAGCGCTATGGGGACCGAGGAATCGAACGCTATGCCTATATCGAAGTCGGTCATTCCGCCCAAAACGTCCTTTTACAAGCCCAAGCGTTAGGCTTAGGTGCTGTGCCGATCGGCGCCTTCACAGATCATGAACTTACAGAGCTGCTGCAGCTGCCACCGGAAAATGAACCCCGCTATTTGATTCCTGTAGGCGTTATTGAGTAACACTGCCGACGAACAAAACCCAATTTTCATGGGACTGCCGAACTGCCGTTAGAAAACCGCAACTGGCAAGGTTGATTTTCCCAGAAAAACCAGTAGAACCGAAAAACCACCTGCAAAAACAGCAGGTGGTTTTTCGATGGACTTACAGTTTGTATGCTCGGACTTCTTCTGGTATTTCTTCTAGCGGCAACTCTTTTACCACCGCTTCGGTGCCTGCTGCCATCGCGGTATCGTAGTACCAGCATTTGTATTTGATCGTATTCATGGTTTCTTGTAAGGCTGCCATTTGCTTTGTGACTTCTTCCAGACGTTCATGAAACAGCTGCTGCCGTTTCTGCAAAGACGCATCGCCTTCCTCCCCCCAATCCAAGAAATTCTTGATGTCTTTGATGGGCATGCCAGTATTCTTCAAACAATCGATCACTTTGATCGTCGCTACTTCTTTTTCGGAAAACACCCGAATGCCGCCATTACTACGGGCCAGCTTCGGAAACATCCCTTCTCGATCGTAATAACGCAGAGTCGAGATGGGGATATTGGTCGTTTGTGATACTTCGCCAATCGAGTAACTCACTTGCATCGCTCCTAAAAAAAATTATATTTATCGCTTGACCTAAACCTAACTTCAGGTTCTACAATTAAAATACACCGCAAGCACTGTACTGTCAATCACTTATCGTCTCACAGGTTCACCATTGGCAGTAGCAGGATTCGCTGAAAAAATCATTCATTGGAGGAAATACAAATGACAGAAATCAAAGAAAAAGTTATCGTAATTATGGGAGCATCTTCAGGAATTGGGGAAGCAACCGCCGTTAAACTAGCCGAACAAGGGGCAAAAGTAGTGATCGCTGCCCGTCGTGAAGAGCGCATCAAAGCACTGGCTGAAAAATTAGGAGAAAATGTCTTGTATCAAACAGCTGATGTCACCAATCGCGAACAAGTCCAACAAGTCATTGATTTAGCCATGGCCTCCTTTGGTCGGATTGATGTTCTTTTCAATAATGCTGGCATCATGCCTCAAGGAAACTTGGCAGAGTTGAACTATGACAGCTGGCAAAAAATGCTGGATATCAATATCATGGGGGTATTGAACGGGATCGGCGCTGTGCTGCCCATCATGCAAAAACAGCAAGACGGCTTGATCATCGCCACTGACTCAGTTGCCGGACATGTCATTTACCCAGGTTCTGCCGTGTACAACGGGACAAAGTTTGCAGTTCGTGCAATTATGGAAGGCTTGCGCCAAGAAGAACGTGAACATGGCATTCGCTCCACCATCGTCTCTCCAGGAATGGTCTCCACGGAATTGTTTGAAACCGTCGGCAATGCTCAACTAGAAGCAGCTTTGAAAGAAACCTCTCGCGTAGAAGGCAACAGCCTAACGCCAGAAGACGTAGCAAATGCAGTGGTTTATGCCATTCAACAGCCCAAACATGTGGCGATCAGCGAAGTCTTGCTGCGCCCAGCAAAACAAACCGTTTAAGCTATTTCTACTAATCTATGAAACCTGCGACTGCTTCAGGCTGGTCGCAGGTTTTTTTGTCGTCAAATCCCACCGTTTTCTTGGAAAAATTACTTGATTTTCTTGTAACACCCACTTGTCGAAAGAATGTAAACCAATGGTTGCTTTATGTAAACGACTAGGTTCTGTTGCTACGGGGGAAATTTTTTTATACTTAGTACAAAGCTTCCGTATAAAAACGACCAATCAGAAACAAACCGGACGTTCTCCTCATGAACGATGAATAGCCGAGCAAGCGCGCAGCCCTACCTTCACCGTTGACTTGCAAGTACTGCCTTAGCTGTCCTCTTTTTAGTACTTGCTTTTTATAAAAGAATGGAGTGTGTATATGAATGTAAAACAGCTACTCATTATTGCCGAGCAACGAAGAAACATTACGAATCAAAAATTGACCTATGCCGAAAATTTCTTGGCTGCCGGCTACTCTGCTGCCGAATTGCTGGCAGACGAAACCTTTCTTGAATTAGAGCGAAGGGAAACCCAACTGATTGCAGAACGCAACGCCATTTTTTACGAAGAAGTCAGCCACAATTAATCCCCCTGTCCAATTGTAGGCGACGAACAAGCGAAGGCTCAGCAGCACCTTCGCTTTTTTAACCCTCAAAGGCGTCCTTTGCCGTGAGGATCACGCTGCTTGATCGTCCAATAAAACAGCCCTGCAAAGAAACTACCGAGAATCAGGAAATTCATGCCGTATAGACAGTAGAGGAAGAAAAAGTTCAGCTGCCCACTGCGCCAAAAGCCCATGATTCCCACTAAAACCAGACTGTTGACGCATCCTGTCAACACACAAACCGTGCGACTGCACTCCAAACTTTGTAATAGGTATTTTGTGATTTCATATAACGGACTGACGAGCATTATCCCCAGCATGATTGGTAGAATAGCTGGCAACAAGTCTAAAACAGCGACATCTGTAGTAAACAACTGAAAAAAAGCGGGACGAAAGAGCCAGATCAGACTGGCGATTCCAACATAAGCCACAAAAGAAGAAGCGAAGGCACTTTTCCCCACTGCTAAAATCTTCTGACGGTTTTTCTGTCCATTCGCCTCACTCGCAAAGACGGTCACTGCGTTGCCATACATCAAAGCAGGCAACCGTGCGATCATCAATCCTTGGCTGCCGATCGCATAGGCTGCCAGCGTACTGACACCCAATCGTGAGACGAAAGCTTCAAAAGCAATAATAAAGACTAAACCCTCAAAGCATTCCTGAATCATTAAAGGGACCGCTTTTTTCAATAAAAAGGTGCGTTTTCGTGGTCTTTGTTTCAGCCCCCTGGCTAGACTTTCTCGTAAAAGAACCCCATAAATCCCCAGCAAGCACAAAGTCGCAAGCATATTTGCGATGCCACTGCCTAAGACCCCCATTGCGGGAAAACCGAGATTGCCGTTGATCAATAGATAGCTAAGCAACACCTGTACCAACGCACTAATAATGGAAACACCGAGGATGTAGTTCGTTTTCTTTTCAATTTTTAAAAGGCTAGTAAAAACAAACGTGACTAAGGTAAGTAAAATATAGGGAGACATGATTGCAAGATACAATGTTGCGGTCCTTAGCAGCTCCCCGCTAAATCCGTAGACAACCTGCAAAATGCCGCGTCCAAAAAGCAGGAAAATCAAGAAAAAGCTCACGCCGATCGCGACTACTAGAAAAAGAACCGAGGACAGATAATCATTTAACTGCGTCTCTTCTCTTTGCCCGACTGCCTTTGCGCCATAAATATTAAAAGCCAGGCCAATCGCACCTAAAATACCCGCAAAAGCGTAGAGAAATCCGTCGATCAGTGCGATCGCCGCCAGCGCTTCCGTGGATCTTCTTGAAATAATCGCTAATGAAACTTGCGCAATAATGATTTGAAACAAATTGGAAGCAATCAAGGGTAATGTAAAAGACTGTATTTTTTTGTTCAAGAAACTCTCCTCTCTCATTCGCCATAACTGCGCAACACCCACTCGCTTATTGTGATTTCAATCACAAGAAAAGCGATCGTTGGTCGCTACATATACTCAACGACCCCTCGGGCGTTTTGCCGTTTCTCCCTCCATTTAACCATACAGCCTTCTCGGTGTATATTCCTTCGTAATTAAAAAACAAAACATACCGACAATCTCCGCTTATTTCCTCTATTGGCGTCGACAAGCAATCGCTGATGAAGAGTAAAAAGGTTCAGAAGAACATGATGCTCTTCTGAACCTTTTCCATAGGATGATAAAAAACGCGACAAACCTTTCAAAAATCCCGTTATTTCTTCACGATCAGCTGAACGGCTTGATCGATTTTCTGCTTTTGGGTTTCCGTGTCGCTGTCTGGATTTTCCAAACAATTTTTCAAATTTTCAGCGACAATGATCCCCATAATACGGTTAACACTGGAACTGACGGCGGACAATTGCGTGATGACATCGACGCATTCTTTCTCGTCTTCGATCATTTTTTGAATCCCCCGCAACTGGCCTTCGGTTCGTTTTAACCGATTCAAAATATCTTTGTTGCATGCGGTCATCGTTTGATTTCTCCTCTCCATGCTGACATGCCGCCGAGGACATTGGTCACTTGAAACCCTTGCTGGCTCAAAAACTCAGATGCCATTTGCGAACGAGCCCCTGAATGACAGATGACATAGTAGTTTTTATCCTTCTCTAAGTCGCTGATTTGTTCTGTCAGTTCGCTCAACGGTAGGTTTTGTGCTGTTTTGATGTGTCCTTGTGCAAACTCATCGACTTCTCTGACATCAAGGATCTCAAGTGGTTCACGTTTTTCTTTTTGGGCAAATTCCTCCATAGATATTGCTTTAATCATGAATAATCATCTCCGGCTTAATAGTATTATACAACGAAAAGGCACCATCGAGGTTTTGACAATTGATGCCCGCTTGTTTTAAGATGCGTTCGGCAATGTAGCTTCTCAATCCGCTATGACACGTAACGACATACGAAACGCTTGGATCCAATTCAGACAACCGATCCCTCAATTCATCTAACGGAATGTGGAGCGCTTGTTGAAAACGTCCATTATCGGCTAATTCCATCTCTGAACGAACATCCAACAACTGCTTACCGTTTTCTAAGGCATCCGTCAATTCGTGCCACTGAATATTCTCACTGATTCCTTCCGCCAGATTGATCGCTGCATAGCCAAGCATATTCACTGGATCTTTGGCTGAGCCAAAAGGCGGTGCATAGGTGAATTCCAGTTCAGGCAAGTCAAAGATCGTTAAGCCGCCTTTGATCGCTGTTGCCAATATATCGATCCGTTTATCGACTCCTTTGGCACCGATGCCTTGCGCACCGTAGATTTTTCCAGTATTAGCATCAAAAATCAGTTTCAAATAAATATCCGTCGCATCAGGATAATACCCTGCATGGGCTTTGCCTGACAGATGAACCACCTGGGGATTTAGCCCTGCCAGTTTGGCGCTGCGCTCACTCAACCCTGTGGAAGCTGCTGCAAGATCGAATACGCGCACGATCGCAGTCCCGATACTGCCTTTGTTTTTGCGAGCCAGTCCTCCCAACACATCAGCTACTTGCCGACCTTGGCGATTGGCTGGTGACGCCAGGGAGATCAGCGTGTCTTCGTTGGTGATTTGTTGTTTCACAACGATGGCATCACCCACCGCGTAAATATCTTTCTTGCTGGTTTGGTATTGCTCATCTACTAGGATACCCCCCCGGTGTCCTAATTCAATACCAGCACGTTTCGCCAAATCCGTTTCTGGTTGGACACCTACCGAAAGAATCGTGACATCTGAGGCCAGGACCGTGCCATCCTCCAGAACGATTTCTTGCCCTGCTTTTTCAAAAGCGGTCGCTGACTGCGAGGTCAAAACTTTGATCCCTTGCTTGATCAATTCATTTTTGACATACGCAGCCATTTCTTCGTCCAAAGGTGGCAATACGTGGGGTGCTTTTTCTACGATCGTTACTTCGAGGCCTTTTTTATGTAAATTTTCAGCGACTTCTAACCCAATAAACCCAGCGCCAATGATCGTCGCTTTTTGAGGCTTTTTGTCTTCAAGATGTGCCATGATTTGGTCTAAGTCAGGAACATTGCGCAAAGAAAAGGCGTTGGTTGCTTCTTCTAGCCCTTTGATCGCTGGTACTAGCGGTTTTGCCCCCGGCGATAAAATCAACGCATCATAAGATTCCGTGAAGACGTGTTCGCCATGTTTGACCGTCACCGTTTTCTCCTCTGGCTCGATCGCCAGTACCTCATGAAAAGGTCGCACATCTAAGTTGAACCGTCTCTTTAATGCTTCAGGTGTTTGGACCAATAGGGCATCTCGCTCTTTGATCTCACCAGAAATAGCATACGGCAGCCCACAATTCGCAAAAGAGACAAAAGGACCTTTTTCAAAAACAATGATCTCCGCTGCTTCTTTAAGCCGACGTAAGCGCGTTGCTGCCGACATTCCCCCTGCTACCCCACCGACAATAACTATTTTTTCCATCATTACTTTCCTCCTTTGGTTGTTCCGCGCCATTGATTCATGCCGCCACGAACGTTGACCACGTCAAAACCTTTTTTACTTAGGATTTTGGCTGCTTGTTTGCTTCGCATCCCCGATTGGCAAATGACTGCCAGTTTCTTGTCGCCTTTTTGAGTAAATCCAGCAACCTTATTTAACGGTACATTTTTCGCATAGGCAATGTGCCCGCTGCGGTACTCCGCCGGCGTGCGTACATCCAGAACCGTCCATTCTTTGGCTCCTTCTTTTTGTAAATCTGCTGTTGACATACTTGGTACGCGCTTAAATAGTGAAAACATTTCTTGCTCCTTTCGTATACCCCTTGGGGTATATTAAACAAGATGTTTTGCGATTTGTCAACTAAGTGATTTTCTTTAAGAAAAGAAACTTGCTGTTGCGCTGCTCCCCGCTCGATACTCTCGACAGCTGTTAGACATCTACCAATCAAGTAGCGAAAGACCCGTATCCCACAATTCCCTCCCCTCGATCACAATGCTATAATAAAAGAAAAGATACATTGTAAAAATAACACACATCAAATCGTTTACTTAGCAGCTGATCGCTTTGATTATTAAAGATGATTGGCTCCCGCCCTAACCAAGAGCGGACAAAAAAGCGACGCAAGCACCACTTTCCCTTGATTTATCAAGCAGCAAGCCCTGCTTTCTTGGAACCAACGAGGGTTTCGACTATGCTTAAGTCACATCAGCGAAAGGAAGAAAAGATGGAATTTGGCGAAAAAATCAAAGAAGTACGTACGAGAAATAACTTGACCCAAGAACAATTTGCCACTCAACTACACGTGACAAGACAAGCCGTTTCGAACTGGGAAAACAATCGTAATCTACCAGATTTAGAAATGCTGATTGCCATCGCCACGATTTTTGAACTCTCGCTTGATGAATTGATTTTAGGAGGAACTCAAGTGAACAAGATCACTGAAAAACTAATCAAAGACGGCAGCGAGACCCGACGCGCCAAACTCAATTTGATCACGACCTTGATCGGAACATTTTTACTACTATTCGGCTTTGCCTGCTTCTTCATCAAAGCAAGCGCCGTAGAATACATCGATCAATCCGGCATTTTGCATGAAAACTTCTACCTGATTCCTGTAGGATTTTTGTTCCTATTGGCTAGTTTCGTAGTATTTGCAGGAACCGGGATCAGTTATTTTCGAGCTGTTAGGAGAAAATAAATAAGAAGACGGCATAAAGCGACCCTCGAAAAGCAGATCAAAATCTGACTTTGGCGGGTCGCTCCATTTAAATTGCCTTGCTAAATTGTTTGATTCCAGTAAATACTGTACCGATACTTTATCTCCTTACAAAATCCCCTCTATTCTTCTTTCGTTTCACAAATTAATCCCACTGATCATTCCTGAAAGTGTTTAAACTATTTACGACTATTCGTCAAGCAATTATGCTTAAAATAGTATAAAAAATCAAACCAATCATTTTTTTTGACACAAAAAATGTCAGATGATAGCCTTGAAATAGAAGGTTATCACTAACAATGACCTTCTTGCTTTTGGAATAAATAATAAAAAGGAGTGTATGAAATGAAACATCTAAAAGCGTTGGTTGTCAAAGCACTAATGATTTGGGCGATTTTGTGGATTGTGTTGTCAGGGATTTACGATGTCAGTTTTATGGACTCGACGATCGTCGGTGTGATCATTGTGGTGATGATCTATGTGCTAGGCGACTTGGTCATTTTGCGAAAGATCGGTAACATTGCGGCAACGGTTGCAGATGCCGGCGCAGCAGCCCTTATCCTATGGCTGTATCTGACTTATATGGACTATACAAATGACATCTGGATGCTAGTATTGATCCCAGCAGTATTGATTGGTGTGGCAGAATGGTTCTTCCACATCTGGTTGTTAAAAGCAGACATCGTGCCAGATGAACGGAAAATGAAATAATTTTGTTGATTGCTAGAATCGAACGCAGACTCTTGTTCTGTGTTCGATTTTTTTTGTTTACAAGATCGGCTATTGAAAAGCGACGCATCTTCTTGTTCCATACGCTTTCTATAATCACGGACGCTTGCCAAGATTTCTGGTTAGCTAAAGCAATCGCCAAATTTGAATAAATCCCCTCTTTCCATTACTATAAACGAAATCCGATCGTTTTTTGCACGGTTATATTATCAAGGAGGTTTGTATGGCAATTCATGTGATGTGGTTTAGAAAGGATCTACGCTTAGAGGACAACACGGCACTGACTGAGGCGCTTTTTTCTCTTCAAGAAAACGACCATTTGTTGTGTGTATTTCATCTCAATGACAAGCAGTTTCTTCCCAAGGCGCCAAGCCATGATTACTTTTTTAGCGCAGTTGCTCACTTTATCGAGGCTGCCAAAAAGCAAAATCTGACGATCCACCTATTGACAGGGACTTTGACAGAAGCCTTTGATCAGTTGTTCGCTTGCTATCCAGAATGGAGCCAGCTTTACTTCAACTTTGATAACCGTGGATTTGGTCGTAAACGTGATCTCTACATAAAAGAATTGGTCGAGAAAAAAGGCATCACTGTCCATTCTTTTGAAGACCATCATCTGCATCAACCAACAGAAGTCACCAAAGAGGATGGGACGTATTACAAAAAATTTACCCCCTACTATAAGAAATGGATTCAATTGCCCAAACCGGTGTATCAAAAGCAGGCCCTCGATTTTGAAAAAGCCGTTCATTTTGATGATGCCCCTCACTTCAAAGCAGGGACAGCGCTGCTTGCTAAGCTGCTAGAAAATAGAAAGACCGATTTTTCAACGATCGTTGGGGAAGACTATGCGCATAAACAATTGCAGGCCTTTGTGCAAAAGCGTTTGGCCGCCTATGAAAAAGACCGTGATATCCCTTCGATCAAAGGAACGAGCCGCCTGTCCCCTTTCTTGTCTTTTGGACAAATCTCCATTCGGAAGGTTTGGGCCGCTTGCCAAGGAATGCCATCAAGCACTGGCAAAGCGACCTTTTTAAAAGAACTGGCTTGGCGAGATTTTTATCATATGATCTACTTCAGCCATCCTGAACAAAAAAACTATGAACTCATCGAGAAATATCGAAACATGGATTGGCGAAAGAATGAAGAGGAGCTAACCAAATGGCAAGCAGGGCAAACCGGCTATCCGATCATTGATGCCGCGATGCGGCAGCTGAATCAGACCGGTTGGATGCATAACCGTCTACGGATGATCGTCGCTTCCTTTCTAACCAAAGATTTACTGATCGATTGGCGGCAAGGAGAAGCCTATTTTGCTCGACAATTGATCGACTACGACGCTGCCAGCAATATCGGCGGCTGGCAGTGGGCAGCTTCGACTGGCACCGATGCGGTTCCTTACTTTCGAATTTTCAACCCTATCACACAAGGGAAAAAATTCGACAAGGATGGGACGTTTATCAAACAATTTGTTCCCGAACTCGCCCAGTTGCCGCTAAAATTCATCCATGAACCCTACTTGATGACTGACGAAGAACAAGCCGACCTAAAGGTAGTTTTAGGCACCGACTATCCGTTACCTATAGTCGACCACAACGAAGCCAGAAAAAGAGCCCTCGATTTGTATAGTAAAATCGAACCATAAAAAGCTGCCATGGACTGCTCTCAAGCATTTTCGGTAGAAAAAACCAGCAAAGACGGTCTCTTACGGAGCGCCTTTGCTGGTTTTTTATGAAACTGGTGCACTATTTTTCACCTTTCTATAGTGAAAAAACAAGCGGCATGTCACATCAAATAGTCTGCTGCTGGGCATACATAAAAGAAGCATTTTCCATGCTGTGTTTTTTAATTAAGGTCTTGTTGTCTACTTCCCCTCTTATTTCTAGTCGCTCTAAGTACCAATCCCCTGACGATTCATAGATCGAACCCTTTACTAGCGGCGTTCCCTGCTTTTTCACGACTGGCTAGCAATGTTTCTCCTTGCAAAACTGTTCGTCTGATGAAAGGTCATCTATAGAACCATTCTGTTATAATAGCTCCATATTTGAGGATAAGGATGGTTTATATGAAAAAAATAATCGGATTCATCTTAGTCGTACTTTTAGGGTTTGTTGGATACAAAGGATATGAATATTATCAATCCACCTACTCAGGACAAACAGCTTACGCGTATGTCCCGTCTGAGATTCCGCCTAAAGTCCAACACGAAAGTAAGAGCGGCATCGGCGACCAGTCTCCTTGGTATTCTTACGATTACACATTAAACTTTGTAAAAGAAGATGGCAGTACCCAAACCCTTGAGGTTTCATTATCAGAAGATAACGCAAAACCCTTAACACCAAATTCTTATGTAAAAGCGGTGATCAGTGAAAAGCGGACAATAAAAGGCCCGAATGGCGTTGAAAAAGACGCAATTCCCAAAAAGGTTTTAGAGAAATTAGAAAATCAAAACTAATGGTTGCAGACTCACATCTCTATGTGGGTCTTTTTTTACATCCTTCCAAAATCAGTATTTTGAAACCCTTCTGTTATTTTCACACTTGATGTCTTCTGCTCTGTTGCGATACGTTATACAAGGATACTGGGCACATTTATCTAGCAGAAAGCTGCTTGACTGATCCCAATTCTTATTCCGTCATCAATGATAAGAGCAATTCAAGCTCCTTTTCCTTCTCATCCTTCGCAGATAATTGAAAAAGCAGCGAATCACCTATCCGTTGACTCACTGCTTTTTAACTAACAAGTAATGGCTCACACCACAAAAGAATGGTACTTAGAGTAAGCAATTTGATCGACGATCGCAGAAACCTGATTGACATCTAAATCGGCACCGATGGCAGTCACTTGATAAAATTGACCATAATTGGTGCCAAGTTGAGGGACACGGGCGTTTGAAATCAGCAAATCGTATTCTTCCTCATTGTTATAAGGAGAAATAGTCACATTTTGTTTCCCTTTTAGTTCATTTTTTAACAAGTAAATGGAAGCATCTGCCAAAAGACTGGAGCCCATATTTAAGACCCCGATCCGTACCCGATATTCCTCTTTCGGTGATAACAGATAGATTAAAAAGACCAGACGTTTCTTGAGGTAGTTGAGTTTCGTGGGCGTAAACAAGTTAGTTGGTGCAATAATGTGTTGTAGGATGTCTGTAATCACTTGATCTCGCAAGGAATTGTGAAATAGCTTGTGGTAGTAATTCAAGGTGACTCGGTCAATGGAGTAATTTACCCCATGAAAGTAATAGACTTGTGCGATCAAGGAGAAGACACTGGCTTTAATATCGATCGTCGTATGCGAGGCTTCAAGACAATAAATGAACTGGATCGCTGCCATGACTTCATCGGTAATCTCAAAAACAGGATTTTTATTGGTATACAGCCCTAAGCGAAGCTCCTCGTAAGGAATTCCTCCTACCGTAACGAGAAAAAGACAGATAAAGAAGGGGACGATCTTGGCTTCGTCTACTGAACAGATGCTTTTTTTCGACACATAGGCCTGTCGAATAAAGCGACAAATCGGCATTTCTTGGCAGCGATTGATTTTGATTTGTTCCTCCGGACTTAAGCTTCCCAAGGTTGTGTGAGGCGTGACTTTTTTCATGATCACAAATAGCCAGATCTTCAACTGCTTTTGTTGCGCAATCGAGAGGGTTATTTTTTTCGCTAGCTCCGCCACCAGCTCATCGATCAAAACAGAATCGATCGCTGTTTCCCCCATTTTTAAAAAATTATAGTAAAAATAAATGCGTTGCGTCATCGTTCCCGCTAGCTTTTTGTTCTTTATCTTTAATTCAAAATGCTGCAGCAGCTGATTGCACTCTGCAATCACACGATTCAGTGTCCCCACGCTTATTTTTAATTCATCGGCTAATACGAAAGCATCATAGCCTGCATGTTGAAACAAATAATGGATAATTTGATATTTTACAGATTTTTTCAATAACGTGTCGGTCAAATCATCCAATGAGACGCTGTCGTTTACTTGCAAATCAAGGGTATAACGGTTGATTGCAAAAGAGACCTTCTCATTTTTTAGTTGTTGCTGAAGATTTTCTGATAGTTTCGTCAAGGTTGGCATCGTAATCTCTAATTCCCGACACGCATCACTTTTTTTGATATGACCCGTCGATAAATACAAGAATTTGAGCAAGATATACTCCAATTTCAAGTCTTTATCCAGTAAGTCTTCTTTATACATGACTGTTTTTCCTCCTGTGTAAATCCTTATTCTTTTCGAATAGTTACAACCAATTTACAGAAAAAGATAGCAGTACATTTCCTATGAAACAAACAAATGTAGTAAAAACATGCCCTTTCTACACATACTTTTCCTTCACTTACTCCCAAAATAAACCAAAACGAACGAACAAAAATGCGCCCTGCTAGACGAACTTTCCTCAGAATTTTCTCGCGACAATATTCTCGGATTTTCTTTTTGTTTATGTAAAACATTCTTCTCTAAAAAAATATATTTAGACCATAATAATTAATACTATCACAAGCTAGAAATGTCAATAAATGAAATTATCAAGCGCCATTTTTTTACTTTCTCTTAAAAAATGACCCTATCAAGTGCATACCCGTTCGTATAAACAAAAAAATCAAAGGCAGTCGATGCAACCGCCTTTGATTTTTCTATAAACCATTGTTCATTCAGTCTTGCAAAAAACGTTTCATAAAGGGACTTTTTATTCATTGAAAAAAGCAATGAACGGGTTTCTAGCGATACCGTTTCTTAATGTGAAAAGCCATAGGTTTGGTCGGATGAAACATGACGGCTTGGTCGCTTGTTCAAGCGCTCGATTCCTTCTTTCATGTCTTGCACCAGATCCATTGCCATTTGCATACTTAAATCTGCCCGGCAGACAAAGCGTTGGATATTGATATGTGATAGATTATCAGGTAATGGATAAGTAGGGACTTGCCAGCCTTTCATCGCAAATTCATCCGTCAAATCATACAGATTCCAAGAAATATCGGCATCTTCTTTTAATTTGTAGCAGACGATCGGCAACCGTGAACCATCATTATAAATATCGAAGTATCCCATGTCTTCAATCTCTTTTGCCAAATATTGGGCAACATCACTCGTCTTTTTGTGGATCAAGCGGTAGCCTTCAAACCCATTGCGGATAAAGGTGTAATATTGTCCGATGATTTGGCTGGCGCTTCTTGAAAAGTTGATGGCCATCGTTGGCATTTCACCGCCAAGATAACTTACTTTGAAGACCAATTCTTCTGGAAGGAAATCTTTTTCTTTCCAAAGCACCCAACCGATACCAGGATAGACTAACCCATATTTATGTCCAGACGTACTGATGGAACGAACGTTTTTCAAACGGAAATCCCATTCAAGCTCTGGTTCCATAAATGGTGTGTACAATCCACCACTAGCCGCATCCACGTGGATGTAGACTTTGTAGTCGGTGTGTTTGTTGTATTCCTCTAATTTCTTATCTAGTGCTTTGATATCATCGTATCGTCCAGTGTAAGTGATCCCTAAAATACCGACGACCCCGATCGTATATTCATCTAAATAGTCCGTGACCTTTTCGACATTGATGCTGCCATGTTCCTCATCGATAGGGATCGTCCGCATTTCAATGTCCCAGTAAACACAGAATTTTTCCCAAACGACTTGATAGGCAGAAGAAATCACTAAGTTTGGTTTTTGTTTATTGATATCTAAGCCAAGTTTTTTTGCCCGATTGCGCCAAGCAAATTTTAAAGCCAATCCACCTAGCATACACGCTTCACTTGAGCCTACCGTTGATGTACCGATAAAATCAGACGCTTCTGGTGCATGCCATAAATCAGCGATCATGTTGACACAGCGGTTTTCAATTTCTGCTGTCCGTGGGTACTCGGTTTTATCGATGGCGTTTTTATCAAGGGTTTCACTCATGATTTTGACTGCTTCTGGTTCCATGTAGGTTTGACAAAACGTCGCCAAATTTTGTCTTGAGACCCCTTCATCGATCAATTGATCTTTGACTAATTCATAGGCATCCCGCGGTACCAAGGACTCTTTTGGTAATTTGTACATAGGAATCGCCCGATCCATTGCCTCATTCCCATAGATAGGTTCCAAATATTGGGCTTCTTTTCGATTTTTTTTACTAAATAACATGCAGCTCTCCTCCTCATAGGTTGTGCTTTTTATTTTTTATCGCTTGCTTTTTCACCTACGTATTTATAGATGACAAACGGTATCACGACAATTATCAGCCAGCTGATGATTAAGATGGCTAAATAGGTTCCGCCTTTTCCCGATCCGATATCGCTCGGTGGAAAGAAGGAAATAAAGAAAGAAAAAATAGAAACAAGCAAACCAACCATCGCAACACCAATTTTCACATTTTTCCCACCAGGAATATGATACGTTCTTGTTAAGTCGTCTTTTTCCTTGACTAACTTAATATACGAAAGAAACAAGAGGACATAAGCAACCAGATAGATGCAGACTGTCAAAGCCATCGCAACGAAGAAGGATAGATTGGCGCCCCCGCCACCTAATGTCAAGACAACCGCCCAAATAGAAACAATGATGCCTTGTACCAAAACGATGTTGATTGGGACATTGTGTTGATTGACTTTGGCCATTTGTTTTGGCAGCAAGCCATTTTCAGCTGCTTCAAGCATCGCCGTCGATGGGCCAACTACCCAAGCGGCAATTTCTGCAATGACACCTAAACAGATGACCACGGCAATCAAACGAACCAGCCATTCTCCGCCGCCAAAATGATGGATCAAATAAGAATAGGCTTGAATCACACCAGTATCAAGAGACAATTGATTTTGGGGAATCGTGGCAGCCACCGTTGCCCCACCTAACGTATCCAAAAGAATTGTTGCTACAACTAAAATCAAAATGGCTTTCGGGTAATTCTTTCCAGGATTATCCATGTCTTTTACGTGACTGGCAGAAGATTCAACCCCTGCATAGGCCAAAATAAAGGAAACAAAAACGACCAGCGTATTGATTTTCGTAAAATCAGGAATCCAAGCGCCTGATCCAAAGGAAACTTTGATGGGATTTCCTTGAGCAATGTAGACAATTCCTAGGATAAAAAGTATGATCCCAGTTGCGACGATCCCCACAAAGAACCCTACTTTGGCAATCTTCGCGGTATTTTTTGTTCCGCCAAATTGTGAGATCGTGATCAACCAAAAGATCACTAAAGTGGCAATCAGCTTCAGCCAAACATTGGTATTAAGAGCCGGCCAATTTAGGGCATAGGAAAGCGCCCCGACAATAAAGTAAATCATCGTAATAAAGCCTACCGTGATTTGGAACCATTGGAAGAAAATGGCAGCAAAGCCCCATTTTCTCCCTAATGTTTTCGAGACCCAGGTATAGAGTCCCCCTTTTTCCCATCCTTTTACAGTAGCCATCTCCGCAGAGCAAAGGGCTACAGGGATAAACCAGAGGAAACCGCCGACGAGTAAATAAAAAACTAGATTCATCTTCGATGTCGCAAAGGTTGGATACTCATATACCGTCATCACCATTGAAGCAGTTATCGCAAAAAAACTCAACAATGATAGTTTTTTCTTGCTAGCATCCATTTTTTTCAACCTCCTATCGTTAGATACTATTTTTCAGCAGCGGAAGAAAGATCAATATGGTACGTATGTGTCAGATCGCCATCTGCTTTAAATTCGATTTCGATTGCTTTGATCGCTGGCAAACTTTGTTCTTGTGCTACTTTAAAGTGAATAAAGCCATCTTTGTGTTTGTCATGGGTCAAAATTTCATCATCTAAATAGTCCACAAATACTTCCGCTTCAATTTTCTTGCCATCATTCAACACCAAATATGCTTTGTCAGGTTTGATTTTTTTGTCTTTCGAATCTTCATTAAACAATTGATATTTCAGTGAGAGCAATGTTTTGTATTCTTTGTCTTTGTCTTTGAATTCTTCTACATTCACGATTTTTACATGATTCACTAAAAAGCGAATGTGGTCCCAACCAGCATTTTCATAATTCGTTTCATACCAAACGACGTCTTTGATTTTCGGATCGATTCCCTTAGTTACGATTTCTTCAAAATACCCGTCATCACTCAATTTTTCACTTCCCACAACTACTTCATCTGACGAATCGCTGATCAACGTTTCCGTTCCAGACCCAGAGACCACTTCCCCTGATTCTTCCACTGTTGAGCATGCACCTAGAGTAAACAAAACGCCTACACCTAAAACGAAACCTGCAACTAATGATGTTTTCTTCATTGTAAATCCTGTCCTTTCTTTTATTATTTTTATTCCATCTCAGGTATACCATTTAACCCAAAAAAGCGAATACCTAATTTTTTATTTTAAAAACAAAAAAACGCGAAAAATAATTCGCGTTTCGGTGCTATCATGAAGTGCAGATAAGAACAATGACCATTGAAAAGAAAGGACTGAGTTTTTTTGAGAGCGCTTGTGGTCGTCCTAACTGCCGTTTTGTTAAGTATCAGCCCTCTTTCAGCTGACTTTTATCTGGAAAGGACGGACGGACATACTTCTAACGCAACGATTTCTCGGATAGAAGTTGCCCAAAATGAGTGGGCGAGTACTGGATCAAAAAGATTTGTTGGAACGCTGATGCTTCCTGATGCAAAAGACAGCCTGTTGATAGCTGACGGGCATTTTCTGAGAAGACCTTCCAAGCTTGCGACGAATAGGCGAGGAGCAATAGCAGCTTGTAGGGTTCAAAAAACACCAAAAACCGCACGGGGCAGCTATTTTTTTCAGCGCTGTAGCTCTTCAACCCACACTGTTTTGTTATTGGAGAAATCCGGGCAAGCTCGGGCAATCAACCGTCCTTAGCTCTCATCCGAGTATGTGGTATCGTACATGACGCCTTCATCCACAGTGTTTTCGCAGTGATGGCACATAGGTAAGTCAAAAACAAATGATCCTCAAACGTTTATCCTCACGTGTATCCTAGACAAATCTACTTCCCCATCCTGAACACAAAAATAGCCACTACCTACTTTCCACTTACTTGTGCCATCCTCTGCTTGATAAAACGATCAACATTTTTTGATTGAAAACAAAAAATTGCCTATTCTGTTTTGATCATTTTTTAGTGATCGATCATTGCTTAGCTAGCTAAGCCCCCCAAACCTCAAGCAGCCCCCGAAACTATTTTTCGGGGGCTGCTTGGGGTGAGCTTTTCATTCAAATCGGAAAGTTTTTTGGATACAATTATATATCAACTGCAGAAACTGCCAAATCTATTGCGAATATTTAAACTATCTAAATGACTTCAATCAAACATATTTTTAAAATTCTAAAATATAGCTAAACGAACATCAAATCTTTTACTCATATGGATAAACAATTAAAAGTAGTCTTTAAAATCGTGATAACTGCTGCCATCACAAAGAAAGAAGAGACGACATGCGCAATAATCGGTTCTCCACTATTATCTCTGCATCAAAGGCTACCCCTTTATTTCAATTAAATGATAGAAAGAGTGATCAAGGCAATCCCAAAAGTGATGCCATCTAGAACAAACCATTCTTTTTTACCTTGAGACGCCTTGGTAGCAATCAAACAACTTACTCCATAAAGAATCAATAGAATTCCTATGTTTATGTGAAAAGTTAACCAAGCTGTCAGGGCATTAACAAATAAGAGAAGCATCAATGGTAAAATATAAAATAATGCATACCACTTTTTTAAATAGTGCGGCAGCTTCTGGTAATTTGAATACATCTATTTATCCTCACAATTCATTTCATATTGGTCATTTATTTCTGTTATGAGCAGTAAAAGTACTTTCGTTATAAAATGAGACAAAACAAAGCTTAGGATGATAATCCCAAAAGTAATAGCAAAAGATAAAATCGTATTCTCCAGTAAATTAGCAAATAAGGGCAGCTTAATATACAAATAACACCCAATTGCCGCAATAATACTACCTGCTAAATAGAAACAAAGCAGTTCAGTGACTGTTTTTGAAGAATGAACGTTTCGATCAACTGATGAAAAGTCGCCATTTTGAAAAGGTATTGGTGATCCAGTTTGTGAAGGATCAGATTTTGTATTCATTACATTAAAGGAATTACTAGATAGATTGCTAATTGAATGTTGTTTTCGATTCTTTTCGTGATTGTTCATAGCTATTCAGACCTGCTTCCCTAAAAAAATTCATTATTTTCAATTCCTTCAAAATAATCTCAATGCCATGATTTCATGCATTTGTGCTATTGCATCTACTCAAAAAAATCTATATTTTCAAAACCAAGTCGAATCAACAGCACGTTGTAGGGTCATCGGTCCATGTTTTGCTTCATATATAAAATCTTTTGACTGTAATCCAGTACGCTCCTTAAAAATTTTCTCAAACATAGAAGAATCGTTAATGGGATCGTCATTGTGTGTCAAAGTCAGTATATAGTGTTTCTCTTTTGGATTACTCCAGACCCCCATATTACTTAAAGAAGCTAAATCAAGCGGTGGCGTATTAGAAGATAAATTAATCGTATACTGGCGTCTATGCAAAACATCATTTATTTTCATAATGCACTTCCTTAATTAGTTAGTATTTCCTCAAACATTACAGATCCAAACAAACAATATTTACCTTTTCATTTAAATACAAACGTACATCATATTATATTGCGTTCCTCTTAAGCATTTTTTCAAGATAAGCTTCGCTATTTTTCAAAACTAATTTACAGATGTTACTAGTCAACGCACGTATGATTTCTGTTATAAGTTTCGAGATCCGCACTCTTTCTTTTGTGATGAAAAGTGGTGTTTGTATGAGTGATTTTCCTTTTTAAGGGATACAAAAACAGCTTCAGTTCTTCCTATCTCTAAAATAACAAAAAACCAAATAACCACTAGAGCATACTAACAAAGGAAGCCCGACATGAAGCATGGCAATTCCTAACGGATAATTAATAGCAAGGTCAAGTTGGATATTCTTAAGTTCTTCTTTGCTGATTGTGTCAAAATCTTGAATAGGGATCAAAATCGTCTGTAAAAAAAAGCCAACGATCGTCATAAAAAGGCTGATCCCAAAACAGCCAATTGCAAATTTTTTCATAAGAGTCCTCTTTTCAGCATACACTTTCTTACTGTATGTTCTTATTATACATACCAATCATTAAAAAAAGAACCTTAAATTATTTTTTAACATT
>OBXF01000134.1_pt1 | contig 91987 bp, 80 predicted proteins | sample 1495371 | NCBI WGS metagenome assembly OBXF01 (sample SAMEA2580143, study PRJEB22360) | human gut metagenome | biome: human gut; feature: human-associated habitat; material: faeces | place: Denmark | collected 2008/2010 | reverse complement strand
GGGGAATGCACCTTGGTCAAACATATACTCTAATAATTTTCTTGAGAAGTATTTAGAATCCAATGTGATAAATTCATTTGCTTTAACAGCATGAAATAATTTAAACAATTTTTCGTTAACTAATGTAAATTCATTTAAATCTTCACGCTCAAATTTCTTAATGCAAGAACTTCCAATAGGAAATAACGTGTTTTGATTATTGATATTCTTAATTGTAAATAAATATCTAATATTTTCTTTGCCACATATACAAGAAGATTCATGATTTTCATCTTCAATAACATCATCAATTTCCCATTCTAATACAGCAGTATTCCATGATTTATTTACCGATTTTTCAATGACTGTGTTAATTAAATTTTTTACATAAATTGAACTCATATTACCCTCCTCTTATTTATTCTTTTTTTGATCGATAAGTATTAATTGTGTATAAGCTACATAGAATTCAAATAATGTTTGAGGTCTTCATTCATATATTGATTAGCGTACTATTTTAATGTCATTGATTTTAGAAATACACATACATCTTGATTAGCTCGGCACCTTTGCATCCTTTGGCTTCAGAGCTTACCAGATACGCGAGTGCTTTCTAACACAGTAATACAAACAACCATTCTATCTAATTACTAAAATAACATGTTAGACGTAAGCCATAAGTCTCTTTTAAATAAGTATCCGTTGCCAGAATAATTTGCTTCATTGAATCTGTGATTTCTAATATCGAGACTCCTGGCTGAACAATTGATATTTCAAATTCTGTTTCAAAACCAGACTTTATCATCTTCTTTAACATATACAGGGTTTGTAAGTCCCCCTTCTCAAATCTAGTTTCATCATAGTTTTTCTTTCTCATATTTTCTCGTACAATCATTCGTTGAACAATTTCTAAGACATTATCATTCCACATAATTGATTTTTCAGCTTGACCACATACTTCATATAGGTCAGAAACACGAGCACCAGGATTTTCTCCATGTGAGTATTTACAATGATACAGATGAAATACGACTTTTCGATGTTCCTCATTAATTTTGATTGAAACAACATCCGCTATTTCTCCCGATCCATCATCGTCAAAAATAATATCTGATGTCTGATCTACAATATTATGTATCGTAGCGTATTGAATTGAATCAGCCTTTCTTTCTTTTCCTTGAGATTCAGATTTAATATTGACTTCAAGTCCATTCCAATCGATAGCAAAAAGGGATTCCGCCGGCAAATCGATGCTACTTTTTGGTTTGATAACTGTTTTTAAATTTTCTTGAACTACAATAATAGTTCCATCACTTTGTATAAACGATACTTCCGGGGAATATTCGTACAGATAGTCAGTCATCTTAACAGATTTATTACCTGTCTTCACTATTAGCTCTTCACCTTCGATTTGCTTGAAACCATATGATGTCTCATTAATAATCTGCTCGAAGACAAATTTTCGTTCATTTATCCAAAATTCAAAACGAAGATTTCCATTAAATAAAACGGGATTCTTTAAATCCGTTTGAAAGAATGGAAATGCCTTTTGTTCTTTAGAAATATACAACTGCTTCGTTGAAGAATTTGAGATTTCAATTATTTCTGGTAACAATATTTTATAAGGAACACCTTCTGGGAATTCCTTAATAATTTCTAAGGCGAGCGAATTATCTAATATATTATTCGTATCAATAGTTTCGTCTAATACTTTTTTTCCAATGTTCTGACACCATTCCGTCCAAAAGTTTATCCGTTCTACCCAACGCATCCAAACTTTCCCTTTATACGAACAACCAATACTAATACGTCCTCCACCTTGATAGCCATAACCGAATAAATTAGATTTAGTCGAACCAGATACAACAGCCTCACTAATCCCAGACTTAATATCAGTACCAGCAAACATTCTAAAGCTAATCCTTCCGCTAGGTTTTTGCTTTAATCCCAACGTTCCAATCATTAATCGATTAATTCCATCTAAACTTCGATATATCGAATCTCCCTTAATTGCTGATGCTTCTGGAAAAATACTATCCACAAGTCGGTTTCCCTTTCCAGTATCAGTTTCGTTTATATGAATGATTCCATTATCTTTATCAAAAAATAACACAAAAAAATCATAATCGTATTGCACTATATCCTTTTGATCTGACCAGACTACTTTTGTTTCAATTTCCTCAATAAAAATATAAACGGAATCTTCTTCATTTATGAATGGTATAGTTTTATCTTGATCCAAAACCTCTTTCCATCCATTTATGAAAGTTCTTTTTGAAGAAGTTCGAAACATTCTAGTACTTATTTTCATCTTTAGTTGAGATAAATCTATCTCCTTCGCATGACCTTTTTCAAACTTGCCAATGAATTCACTAAGTTCAACTTCTTTGTTGATAGCTTGATTTGAATGGATATTAAGAAGTTGATTCCAATCAGAATTTTGATGATATAACTCTTCAATCGCTTCCTTCAAATCGTCCATTGCCACATTCGTAATTAGCTTTGCATTTCCCAACTTATTGCCACTTGTTCGAGCGAATCGTCCAATGAATTGAAGTGTAATCGGAAGCGACCTATATTTATCATGAATTGCTGCAATTTTCAGTGTTGGAATATCAATACCTTCACCAAACATATCTACACAAACCACAATTTTTGCTTTCCCACTTTTAACTTGCTGCAAGTTTTCTTTTCTTTGGGTAGGGCGAATACCAGTATGAATAACAACTGGATTATACTTTTTATATTGAGAGTAAATTTTTTCATACAATTCATCAGCTCGTTTTCGGCTATTTGCTCTCGCTAAAAGTACGTGCTCATATCCTTTCTTCAAATCATCATCTAATTGTTTGATGGCAATTTTCGCAATTTCATTGTCAGACTTTCGCTCATCAAATTCTTGAATTGGATAAAAATCGATAGGTTTGAAGTACCCGGCTTTTTGTGCCAATGCCAAACCATAATTGAAAATTATCTTACCATCAATTTTTTTCCCATCATTTCTAAATGGAGTTGCAGTAAATTGTAGAATTTTTTTCCCTATAAATCTTTCTCTCACTGTTCCCCAATCGGGAGCAGCAAGATGATGCGCTTCGTCGAATATTACAACCTCCACTTTTTCAAGAAGTTTATCCCAAACTGAAGAGGTCATATTTTTAATCATCCCTGGAGTTGAAACAATTATATTAGCCTCCTCAAGGGCATCAATCAGAATACTTTCATCCTCTTCTTTTACTTTTGACTTATAAAGAAAAGTCGTTGGATAAATAATTTCCTCTGATGTCATTTTTAATTTTGGAAGTATACCAAAATACCTCGCTCCCTCAAAAATTTGTTCCCTCAATAGATTAGACGGTACAATGATAAGCGTTGAAGTAATTCTCTCAGAAATAATTGTAGTATACATTGTTTCAGACTTGCCTGTTCCAGTAGGTAAGACAATGGTTGCTGGAGAATTTGATGTTGCCCAGTGTGCCCGAATTGCAGATAATGCTCCAAATTGTGGCAAGCGTAAGCCAATCTCATCTTCATTTCGCGAAACCCTTTCATGATATGACTCTTTCCAACTATTAATAATTTCTTCTCGGTTGAAGATTTTTCCTTCAGCATCCACACATCGACTTAATTTGTTATCGCGTCCGATTGTCGAAATTATATTTTTATACTTTCCCAAATGATCCCTTCTTTCTCTAATTGCTCGAGAACCTCTTGTATTTTTTCGTTAATCTTCATTTTCACTATGAGATTCCTCCAACAATTTTAAAATTCTATCTAATTTTTCATTTACCTGTACAGTTTGTTTTAAATGATAAACTTCTTTACTTACCAATTGTTTAGAACGGGAATTAATATCATCAGTAATATTTCTGCTAATTCGATTCAATTCATTTGCCCGCTCTTCAACACCTTGTTGTACGGCAATATAATATTCTTTGGTATCTTCTAATTTTTTGTTTCGATTCACCAAAAACTTATTCTGACCAGCGAGACCGTAATATTTTTCAACAATCACTTTTCCTACAATTTCTAATGTTTCATCGACAATATTATCAATATCATTTTCATCTATATTCTTGTTTTGATAGCTTTTTAAAAAACCAGACAGAAATAGCGAAATATCATCTCGCCACTTATTATTTACAAAGAAATCAATTGGTTCTTCTTCCGCTTTCTTAAACGTATCACTTAATGCAAATGACCGAATCGCTTCGACTGCTGCATGATTATATAGTTTTTTAGGTCTTCCTCTACCGCCGGACTTTTCTTCCTTATATTGTGGTTTCCCTAAAAAGCCAATTTCCTTATCAAAATCAACAGTATCCATTTGCCTCGAAAAATCTGTTCTCGATATTTCTTTTCCATTTTCGGATAACTCTTCTATAGCTTCATCTATGGTGTACCATCTCTGCTTTAACTCTTCAATAGCACTTATTTGCCAGTCATGCATTAAAATCCACCTCACTAAAAAAATATGGATATTCTATCAACCATTATATCATTTATTTCCATTATTTCTTAAAAATAACTTGCTTCATAATTGAGATAGAAAGTTAATTGCGCAATACTTTCACAATTAATATAGAGAGGAGGAACAAGCTTATGTTTGTTGAAGGCTATCACTTGTCTTCCATGAAATGGTCATATCCAGATATATACAGTATCGATTATTTCTTAGAAGATTTCAAAAGCAAATTAACCGCAAGCAATGTCGGGAACAATCTTAAACTTCTTGGAGATTACAGAGACGATTTAAGAGAAGATGTTGTTACTCTTACTTTTGGAAATTGCGAGTTGAAAGTTCAAGGAATGGATGAAGTAGTTGCTACAATTCGAGGGCTTGAATATGTATTAGAAAGACTATAAAAAAATTAAACTAATAGAAAGAGGTTTTGCACTATGCCGATCGCAAATGCATGGGTATTCACAGAAACTAAATTCAAAGCAGACGAGTTTTTAACAAACACAGGAAATATGTATAGATTGGTTTCACAACGACCCTACGTAAGTAAAAAAGAACCAGATGAAATAGGCGTTACTTTGACGTTATCAATTACTAAAGATAATACCGATTATGGGTCCGACAAGAAAACTGGATTTAAGCGAGATAATAACATTTTAAATACGTTTGATGTAACCATCTTGAACGGTAAAGAGCACATCCCTATTCAAAAGGGCGAATATGTACGTTTAATCGATTTCATTCAAGAAAAATCTTTTATTATAGGTTTTGACTTGATTCTTCGATTTAAAGATGTGGAAAAAATCAATGTTCAAACAAAGTAAATTAAGAACACAAAGACAACAAAACGGGATTTTCCTATATAGCACATGCTTTATGCTCACTGTGATAGTCCTTTTTGTGAATTTTATCAACTCCCAACTAAAGCTGGGAGTTGCTTTTACAAAACACGTTAACAAGTTATTTATCGGATTTCTAATAGTAATATTTTCGTTCCAAATAATCATATGGATAATTCACAACAAGGCTTATAAAGGCATGAAGCACGCTATATATCATTATCTTACCGTACTGAAACTAAGAAAGGCGTTCCTAGATGCTAATTACTTCAACAAAAGATTTTACTTCAATACCGAAATAGCAGACCTACCTAAAATTAAATTGCAGTTTAGCACCAACCTTTCAAAAGCTACAACGTACATTGAAAACATAAATATTAGCAAAGACCTTGGCGATGTAAATATCTCTTTTGCGCTAAATAATTTCATTGTAGACCGAGCATATTTATCGAATAATGAAAATTATTATGTCTTTGAAATTTACGATAGTAACATTGACCAGCAACTTAAATTTAATGACCTTTGCGACCTAAAAAGCCATATTTCCCAAGTAGATGATTACACTTTGGTTATTGATAAGTCTATATCAATTTCTTTATACGGGACTTTACTTGTGGGACAAACAGGCTCGGGCAAAACGTATGCGCTCTACTCGCTAATTCTTCAAATGCTAGCTAAAAATGTACAATACAATATTTATTTTGCCGACCCCAAAAACTCAAGCCTCGCTGTTCTGGGCGAAAGAATTTCATCGGAAAGTACCGCTACTAGTATAGAAGATATTATTAAGCTACTACAAAGTTTCAATGAAATGATGGAAGTTAGAAAAGTAGAAATTAAAGATAAACTGAACACGAAATTAGAAGCAACATATGCTGACTTTCAATATGAACCCTATATTTTTATATTTGATGAATTCGCTAGTTTTCAAACCGTTTTACAGACAATGGAAAAGAAAAAGCGTGATGAAGTAATGATGCTGCTGTCACAGGTTGTTTTACAAGGTAGACAATTAGGATTTTTCTTATGGATTGTCATGCAAAAATCGGACGCTACCTTATTACCAACTAATTTACGTGAAAACCTTCCCGTAAAGTTCGTGCTTGGTAATGCTGAAAAGCAAACTTATACAACGGCATTTGGTACTGGAGTAGATGTACCGGAGAAGAATTTTGCATTGGGTCAAGGTGTCTTTACTTGCCCAATCTTAGCTAACACACCGAAGATTTGTCACTTTAGTTATTTAGGTTTTGACATATTAGAAGCTGTGACCCACTTAAAAAAACGGGGGTTTTGTAGAAACCCCCGTTCTAACAGATAAAAAGGTCGTTACTAACGTTGATATATCAACGTTTCTAGACTAAAAAGGAGTGATTCACTTGTTAGATGTTCAAGTCGATGAGTTTACAATAGTTCTACAATCAACAAAGAGACCTTCTTTTGTCGAAGGTTGGGAAGATACAGCAATTAACATCATTAAAGAATTTGTTGAATTATCAGAGCTAGAAGTAGTATTAGGTAATCTGAAAGAAGCGACATATTCATTACCACAAGGTTATTCGAACGGTTTCATTTTCGAAGAAGCGCCGTACTATTTTGCAATTGCTTATCATGCTGACTTTATACAGATGGGTGTTTGTATAAAATTTTCTGCATACGCATGGATGGAATATAGAAAGCAATATGAATCATTATTTTCTACTCCGATACAGATTCATCAGTTTTTGACGAACATCAATACTAGTACATTGTATACATCAAGATTATCTAGAATTGATATTGCGATCGACTTTATCAATGAGAAAGTCAATGTAAATACGATTTATAATCAACTTTCAAAAAAGAATCAAATCGCTAGAACGGCTATAGGCAGAAAAAATAATTCAACTTTGTCAGCCATCACAAAAAACAATATTACATCAACCTTTTATCTAGGTTCTAAGGGTAAAAATATTAAAGGTTTTTTAAGGGTCTATGATAAGAAAAAAGAACAAATTGAAACGATGGGTATTCGTTATGATGAGGCTATCCATTATAACGAATGGGTACGCTTTGAAGCGGTCTATAGAGGTTCTTACGCCCATGACTTATCGGACAAGCTACAAACTATAAATAATGTTGTAGAACTAAAAGACTTACTTGTTTCGGCTTTAACTGATCGCTATCAATTTTATTATGCTAAATCAAATAGACTAACGACTTACACAAAAAAAATGCTTGATTTGCTTCATCAAAGAAGTTTTATGTTTAGCTCCCCTTCACCACGGATGAACTTGTTAGAACAATCACAGAAGCATATTTTAAATGGTTCTGGTCTGTTTTCATACTTGTTCAAAGTTTGGCGTATTTGGGGAGATGAAGGGCTCAAGAAGTGTTTAGCATTTCTTCATACTGAATTTGAAAACTATGAGCCTAATGATGACGTTTTAGCTTGGTTAAAAAAATATTCACCATTATATACAAAACAAGGTTATCCGTTTAAATAAGAAAATCACAAGGAGATGATGTATTCATGAGCATTGATATGACTTCACAGGACTTCCCATACCTTTTAACTAGGGAACAAGCAGCTCGTTTTCTAGGTGTAGACCCAAAGTTATTTGATAAATATATACGACCCCATCAAGGGCTTGGACGTTTCATGATTGGTCGGCATGAACGATATACAATGAAAGCTTTAATACAATTTATTGAAAAATACTCGGTTTAATTTATTGACAGTTGATACGGTGCTCGGTTCGGAATACAATACAGTTGTATTCACCTAGCATCTATCAACTATTTTTATGAAGGGAATTGATAGCATGGCTAGTATTATTAAAAGAGGAAAATCATATCGAGCGCAAGTTTCCTTATACAAACAAGGGACTCATAAAAAGCTTGCGAAAACTTTTTCAACAAAGAAAGAAGCACAACTTTGGGCATTGGAAATGGAATTAGCGAAAGGAGAAGGTAAAGAACTTGCCCATAGAACAACAACCTTTGCGGACTTCTTCGAAAACTGGATTTATCTTGTGAAAGTAAATGACGTGAAAGAAACGACTTTTCAAAATTACGTTCGTACTTTAGGGGTTATTAGAAACTTATTTCAGGACATCCAATTAAAAGATTTAAATGATATTGTCGTTCAAAAGAAAATTGATGAATATGCGAAAACACATTCACGAAAAACAACACATGAAGTTCTTCTTAAAGTAAAAACATCCTTACGTGATGCTTATGCTCGAGGTTATATTGCTAATGACTTCGCACGATTAGTAAAAACACGTGGAGAAAACCCACCTAAGCGAAACAGGGCATTATCTATCACTGACTTTAAAAAGCTCCGTAATTACGTTTTAAAGCATCCAGAAGACGAATTTAACCTACTTGTATTACTTGCTATTACTTGCATTAGAAACTGGTATGCGACGAGGAGAGCTGTTAGCTATTCGTCCTGAAAGCCTATTTGAATACGGAATAAGAGTTCGGCATTCGATTAGCCCTACTTCTGACGATATTTCATTAAAAACACAAAATGCAAAACGTGATGTTTCTATAAATAGAGAAGTGTATGAGCTTATTCGTAAAATTCCTGTTAAAGAGAATGGTTATATTTTTGGGTTTGGTGGCTTTAAACAATCAGAACTATTAGCCGAATTATTAAAGAAATTAAATATAAAAAAAACAACTTTCCACGGCTTAAGAGATACGCACGCATCATTTTTATTTTCACAAGATATAGATATTACCTATGTATCAAAACAGTTAGGTCATATCAATATTCAAACAACACAAAATTATTATCTGGAATTAATGCCAGAAAAAAAGCACCAGCAAGATGCTGATGCTTTAAATCTGTTAAGTTCTTTATGATGTTCAAGCTGATTTGAACCAACTTGAACCAAAAAAACTTTGTAAACGTTGATACAATAAGGAATTGATTAACGTTTTGAAAACTGTGAAGCTTTACGAGCTTTCTTAAGACCTGGTTTTTTACGTTCAACCATACGTGCGTCACGAGTAAGTAAGCCAGCACGTTTAAGAGCTAAACGGAAATCAGGATCAACTTGTAACAATGCGCGTGCGATACCGTGACGGATTGCACCTGATTGTCCAGCGTATCCACCACCATTTACGTTTACAAAAACATCGTATGAACCTTTAGTTTCTGTAACGCCGAATGGTTGGTTGATTACTTCACGCAAGTCTGCGTGTGGGATGTATTCTTCAACATCTTTTTTGTTAACAGTAATTTTACCAGTACCTGGTACTAAACGTACGCGGGCTACTGCATTTTTACGACGGCCAGTGCCGATATATTGAGCTTGTGCCAATGAAATTCCCTCCTATTAGATTAAGTTTGTGATGTCCAATACTTCTGGTTGTTGTGCAGCATGTGGGTGTTCAGCGCCAGCATAAACATGAAGTTTCATTCCTTGTTTACGGCCTAAAGTGTTTTTAGGAAGCATGCCTTTAACAGAAGTTTCGATCAAACGACGAGAATTTTTAGCACGTAATTCTCCAGCAGAGACTGATTTCAATCCTCCTGGGAAGTTTGAGTGACGGTAATAAATTTTATCGCTTGCTTTGTTACCTGTTAATTTGATTTTTTCTGCATTAATGACGATTACGAAATCGCCTGTATCCACATGAGGTGTGAATGTTGGTTTATTTTTACCACGTAAGACAGATGCTACTACTGCTGAAAGACGACCCATAGGAACATCTGTTGCATCTACTACGTACCATTTACGTTCTACTTCGCCTGGTTTGGCCATATATGTTGTACGCACAATTTTTTCCTCCAATTCAATTTCACGAATGTTTGACATACACTTGAGTTTCCGGGGCTCTTGTGGGGCAAACAATACCATATAACATAATACCTTCTATAAAGCCTAATGTCAACGTAATTCCGCCTCTTTTTGAAAATTTTCTCCATTCGTTTTCTGCCATTTTCTCTGAAAAACGAAACTTGTTGTTGCAGGTTTCTAAAACTGAATACCATAGTGAATATTATGTATAAACTTTCATTAACAAAGTGAGCATCCACTTCTTTTCCTTAACCATCGACAATAGTATAAAAACCTGATAATCACCAATTTTATGTATAAATATTTAATTTTACCCTTGATTTATTATTTTTATTCTGATAAGATAGCTTCAATCACTTGAAAACACGCGGAAAAGGAGTTAATAAGTATGAAAGAAAAAGTAATATTGGCCTATTCTGGAGGATTAGATACCTCCGTTTCAATTAAATGGTTAACGGACCAAGGATATGATGTGGTGGCTTGCTGCCTAGACATCGGTGAAGGTCGCGACACCCAATCCATTAAAGACAAAGCGTTGGCAGTTGGCGCGATTGAATCTTATGCCATCGATGCCCGCGAAGAATTCGCCCAAGATTTTGCTTTGATCGCTTTACAAGGCAATACTTTTTATGAAAATTCTTATCCTCTTGTTTCCGCTTTGTCTCGCCCATTGATCGCCAAGAAATTGGTGGAGTTGGCATTAGCAACTGGCGCAACGACCGTCGCCCACGGCTGTACCGGTAAAGGCAACGACCAAGTTCGGTTTGAAGTGGCGATCGCTGCTTTAGCGCCTCACTTGAAAGTCATCGCACCGGTTCGGGAATGGAAATGGTCCCGAGAAGAAGAGATTGCCTATGCGGCTGAAAAAGGGGTACCGATTCCCGCTGATTTGGACAATCCGTATTCCATCGACCAAAACTTATGGGGACGTGCCTGTGAGTGCGGCGTCTTAGAAGATCCTTGGGCAACGCCGCCAAAAGGGGCCTACGCCATCACGCAAGAATTAGAAGATACTCCTGATGTACCAACGATCGTTGAGATCACCTTTGATCAAGGGGTACCGACCGCCATTGATGGTGAAACGATGAATCTAGCAGAATTGATCATGAAACTTAACCGGATGGCTGGCGAACATGGCGTTGGTCGGATCGACCATATCGAAAATCGTTTGGTGGGAATCAAATCACGGGAAGTTTATGAATGTCCAGGAGCGATCGCTTTGATGACGGCTCATAAAGAATTGGAAGATTTGGTCTTTGTACGGGAATTGGCGCATTTCAAACCAATCATCGAGCAGCAATTAGCCCAAGTCATCTATGATGGTCTTTGGTTCAATCCATTGACGGAAGCCTTGATTACCTTCCTGAAAAGCACGCAAGTCTACGTCAACGGAATCGTGCGTTTGAAATTGTTCAAAGGCAACGTCATTTGTGAAGGACGGAAATCAGAAAATAGTTTGTACGATGAAAACTTAGCAACGTATACTTCTGCAGATACCTTTGATCAGCATGCGGCCATCGGCTTCATCAAATTATGGGGACTGCCAAGCAAAGTGCACGCTGAGATCCAAGCACAACAGCAACTAACAGAAACATTGATTTAAGTATGCACGGCTGAAGCTGCCGCTTCAGCCGTAATCTTTTTTTGAGGTGAGAATATGGCAAAATTATGGGGCGGACGTTTCGATGGGAAAAACGAAGCATGGATCGATGCTTTTGGGGCTTCCATCACGTTTGATCAAAAGTTAGCAAAACAAGACATTCTTGGCAGTTTGGCCCATGTCAAAATGCTGGTCCATACGGGCATCATCAGTCAAACCGATGGCGAAGCGATCATTGGCGGCTTGACCACGATTCAGCAGCAATTAGCCGCTGGCGAATTGACCTTCACGATTGAAAATGAGGACATTCATTTAAACATCGAGACATTCTTGCATGAATTGATTGGACCCGTGGCAGGCAAATTGCATACTGCCCGTAGTCGTAATGACCAAGTGGCGACCGATATGCATTTGTATTTGAAAGAAGTCGTGCAAGAGGTGATCACTTTGATCGCTGAATTGCGAGAAGCGCTGGTTTTACAAGCCGAAGCCAACATCTACACCATCATGCCTGGTTATACCCATCTGCAGCATGCACAGCCGATTTCTTTTGCCCATCACCTCTTAGCCTATTACAGTATGCTGACGCGTGACCAAGAGCGTTTCAGTGAGAGTTTGAGTCGCATCGATGTGATGCCTTTAGGCAGTGCCGCTTTAGCAGGAACTACCTTCCCTATCGATCGTGCTTTCACCGCTCAAGAGTTAGGGTTTAGCAATATTTACAGCAACAGCCTAGATGCGGTCAGTGATCGTGATTTTATCTTGGAATTTTTAAGCAACGCCTCTTTATTGATGATGCATCTGTCTCGTTTTTGTGAAGAGCTGATTCTTTGGTGCAGCCACGAATACCAATTTGTGGAACTGACCGATACCTTCTCCACTGGCAGTTCCATCATGCCTCAAAAGAAAAACCCTGACATGGCGGAGTTGATCCGTGGAAAAACAGGACGTGTCTATGGGAACCTCTTTGGTCTTTTGACGGTCATGAAGGGCTTACCGCTGGCGTACAACAAAGATTTCCAAGAAGACAAAGAAGGCATGTTTGACAGTGCCGAAACCATCACGAAAAGCTTGCAGATCATGACGGGCATGATCGCAACGATGAAGGTCAGTCAAGCACGGATGCAAGAATCCACTGAAAAGGATTTTTCCAACGCAACAGAATTAGCGGATTACTTAGCTGGCAAAGGTGTGCCTTTCCGACAAGCCCATGAGATCGTCGGCAAACTCGTCAGCGAGTGTTTGAGCAAAGGCATCTATCTGCAAGATGTTTCCTTGGAAGACTACCAAGCGATCCATCCTGCCATCGACAGCGATATTTTTGAAAAACTTGATTCCTATACCGCCGTCAAAAATCGTCATTCGTATGGCGGCACCGGTTTTGATCAAGTGGCACAGCAAATTGAAGCCGCCAAAGCATTATTGGCAGGCCAGTAAAAAAACCAGCGAAGAAAATTCTTCGCTGGTTTTTTTGTGGATTAATGACGTACGCGAGATTTCGCTGGATCGATCAATGGCGCTTCGCCTAAGTGCGCTTGGATCATCCAAATACGTTTTTCGATGGCTGTTTTGAAGCCGATGAAGATATCTTGGGTTGGATCGTCGCCTTCTTCACCAGATACTTCGATCCCTTTTTGGTATAAGTCCGCTAAATAACGGTAGCCTTCCACCAATGTAGCTAAGCGTTCTGGAATCGTGCGGTCCCAGTTGCCGACTTCATCAGGGATTTGAGTGTGTTCTGCCATTTCACGCAAAGTTGAATATGGTGAACCGTCTAATGTAATCAAGCGTTCAGAAACTTCATCCAATTGCTCATTTAGATCATCCATGAATTCGTCCATCATTGGATGCAATGTCAAAAAGCCAGGTCCACGCATGTACCAGTGTGTTTGGTGAACGACCATAGCCATTTGGCTTAAATCAGCAACAAGTTGGTTTAATACTTCTTTTGTTTGTTCAAATTTCATAACGATTCCTCCTCTAAATTATCTATTTTAAGGATAATACGAAACAATTAAAAAGTACAACAAAATCATCTATTTGAGAAAATTTCTCACTCTCTTACGTATTTCTTTATGAGGGGGTACGAAAAATGACGATTTTCGTGTTTTTTTTAGGCGCTTTACTCGGCTTCTTTTGGCTTTTGCTCTTACAAACCCTGTTTTGGAATCTACCAAAAAGTGATTCTCGTTCTCACTACCAGAAAGTGAACAAAGTTTCGGATAACCATTGGTTTCTTCTCCTTCCTACAAGATGGCTTTCACCCCCACTTTATTGGATCTTCGCTTGCATATGCTATGGCGGACTTTGCGGGGTTGCCTTTCGTGCTTCAGAAAGCTTCCTGGCTTTTGTCTGGCTGACCAGTGCCTTTTTACTCAGCTTGACCGACTTGATAGACTATAGCGTCTACCCACAACTGCTGTACCCCGCCCACCTACTGCTAGCGCTGGCACAGTTTAGAAGCGGCGCTTCTTTTCAATGGCTGTCTTTAGGCTTGCTGGTTCCACTGGTCTTTTTTGTCTGGCAGGAAAAAATGGGCGACGGCGATCTCTTAGTGCTGGCAGGCTGGGGCACTTGGCTATCGCCGTCGACACTTTTGGCCCTCTTACTAGTAGCCAGCAGTCTTGGTCTCCTCGCTTTTTTTAGCTATCAAGGCATCTGGAAGAAACGATTGGCGCAGTTGCCCTTCGTTCCCTTCTTGAGTCTTGGTTTGCTGATTGTTCGCTTTCTAGCGTTTCATACTTTTGACGCTTTTTTTTCTTTGAAGTGAAGAAAAATAGGGCAGGAAAAAGCGGGACAAGTTGGCCTCATCCCGCTTTCTCTTTCTGCTCTGTTGCTCCCCCTGCCTATGATAACGGCGTCCGTTTTTTGCGATCAAGGTAGATGCCTACTGCGATCACTACTAACAACAGCCCCAAGACGACCCAACCAGCGGTCGTGGTGTCATTGGTTTTCGGTAAGTTGTCAGTTCCCGGCTTCGTTGTTTTGCCTTCTTTGACACGATTGTTGAATACCATGTCTGCCGTTTGCTCCGCTTCAGCTACTAATTTTCCTGCTTGATCTTTGACTGTGACCGTTACTTGATAAGTGGTTTCATCATAGATAATCGTTGCGTCATTGCCAGCTTTTTCACGAATCGTGTAACGATGTTCCCCAGCATCGTCATACGTCAATGCATCAAAGGTAATATTTCCATTTGCATCATTGCGTTGGGTTTGCAGAACCTTTCCAGCTTCATCCACTAATTCAAATGCGAATTCGTTGGCTTGCAAATCTCTACCCGTCAAGACTTTCTTAGCACTTAGTACGACACTGCCAGCTTGTGGTTGGTAGCTGTTTTCAAAGACTTGATCGCCTTCATATTCCGCCACTGCGGTCAACTGTCCAGCTTCATCGGTGACGGTCACGACTACGGCCAGTTCTTTTGCATCGTAAGTGATGGTACCGTCAGTTCCTGTTTTCTCACGAATGATGTAGTGGTACTCACCTGTTTCATCATAGGCGAGAGCGTCAAAGTAGATCTTGCCAGTTGCATCATTGGCTTTTGTTTGAAGAATAGTTCCGTCTTCATCGACTAGTTCAAAATCGAATTCATTTGCTTGTAGTGTACGACCAGTTAAGACTTTCTCGGCACTTAGTACGACACTGCCGGCTTTTGGTTGATAGCTGTTTTCAAAGACTTGGTTGCCTTCGTATTCCGCAACTGCCGCGAGCTGTCCATCTTCATCCGTCACAGTCACAACTACCGCCAGTTCTCTTGTATCGTACGTGATGGTACCGTCAGTTCCTGCTTTCTCACGAATGATGTAGTGGTACTCACCTGTTTCATCAAAGGCGAGAGCGTCAAAGTAGATCTTGCCAGTTGCATCATTGGCTTTTGTTTGAAGAATAGTTCCGTCTTCATCGACTAGTTCAAAATCGAATTCATTTGCTTGTAGTGTACGACCAGTTAAGACTTTCTCGGCACTTAGTACGACACTGCCGGCTTTTGGTTGATAGCTATTTTCAAAGACTTGGTTGCCTTCGTATTCGGCAACTGCGGTCAACTGTCCCGCTTCATCAGTGACGGTTACAACTACCGCCAGTTCTTTTGCATCGTAAGTGATGGTGCCATCAGTTCCTGCTTGCTCACGGATGGTGTAGTGGTACTCACCTGTCTCCTCGTAAGAAAGAGCATCAAAGTAGATCTTGCCAGTGGCATCATTGGCTTTTGTTTGAAGTACAGTCCCGTCTTCATCGACTAGTTCAAAATGGAATTCATTTGCTTGTAACGTGCGGCCTGTCAAGACTTTCTCGGCACTCAGTACGACACTACCAGCTTTTGGCATATAGTCGTTTTCAAAGACTTGGTTGCCTTCATATTCGGCAACTGCGGTCAACTGTCCCGCTTCATCCGTCACAGTAACGACTACCGCTAGTTCTTTCGCATCGTAAGTGATGGTGTCATCAGTTCCTGTTTTCTCACGAATGGTGTAACGGTATTCGCCTGCCTTGTCATATGCAAGAGCATCGAAGGCAATTTGTCCGGTTGCATCATTGGCTTTTGTTTGAAGAATGTTACCTTCTTCATCTACCAGTTCAAAGATAAATTCGTCAGCTTGTAACGTGCGGCCTGTCAACACTTTCTCGGCACTCAGTACGACACTACCAGCTTTTGGTGTATAGTCGTTTTCAAAGATCGCATTGCCATCATACGTTGCTTTTGCCACTAGTTGCCCGTCTTCATCGGTTACTTTCACGACAACACCAATTTCTTTCGTGTCATAGGTAATGGTACTATCTGCGCCAGCTTTTTCCCGAATCGTATAACGGTATTCGCCGACTTCGCCATATGTCAATTCATCGAAATAGATTTGACCAGTTACGTCATTGGTTTTCGTCTGTAACACGTTGCCGGCTTCACCGACTAGCTCAAAGGCAAACTCGTTGGCTGCTAGTGTGCGGCCTGTCAACACTTTCTCTACATTCAAGACCACACCGCCAGCTTTTGGCGTATAGTCGTTTTCAAAGACTTGGTTGCCTTCATATTCCGCCACTGCGGTCAATTGTCCGTCTTCATCGGTGACGGTCACGACTACCGCTAGTTCTTTCGTATCGTATGTGATGGTACCATCAGTTCCTGCCTTCTCACGAATGGTGTAGCGATACTCACCTGTTTCCTCGTAAGGGAGCGCGTCAAAGTAGATCTTGCCAGTTGCGTCATTGGCTTTTGTTTGAAGTACAGTTCCGTCTTCATCGACTAGTTCAAAGTCGAATTCATTTGCTTGTAAGGTACGACCGGTTAAGACTTTCTCGGCACTTAGTACGACACTGCCGGCTTTTGGCGTATAGTCGTTTTCAAAGACTTGATTGCCTTCGTATTCGGCAACTGCCGCGAGCTGTCCGTCTTCATCGGTGACGGTTACAACTACCGCCAGTTCTTTTGCATCGTAAGTGATGGTGCCGTCAGTTCCTGCTTTCTCACGGATGGTATAGCGGTATTCACCTGCTTTATCGTAAGGAAGAGCGTCAAAGTAAATCTTGCCAGTTGCATCATTGGCTTTTGTTTGAAGTACAGTTCCTGCTTCATTGACTAACTCGAAGTCAAATTCTTCTGCTTTCAAATCACGTCCGATCAGCACTTTCTCAGCATTCAAAACGACACTACCGGCTTTTGGCGTATAGTCATTTTCGAAGACTTGATTGCCTTCATAGACTGCTTTCGCAATCAACTGGCTGTCTTCTTCAGTGACGGTCACAGTTACCTTTAGTTCCTTGTCAGTATAGGTGATGGTTGGATCGTTGCCGGCTTTTTCCCGAATCGTGTAGTGGTATTCGCCAGGCTCGTTGTAAGTGATGGTGTCAAAGGTAACTTGACCGTTACCGTCATTGGTTTGCGTTAAAATCACAGAGCCAGCTTCATCCACCAGGTGGAAAGTAAATTCGCCGGCTTTTAGCTCGCGTCCATCAAGCATTTTCTGAACATTCAAGGCAAGGGTTGTTTCTTTGATTTCTCGCTTATTGGCTAGTTCAAAGACATAATTGACTTGCTTATCAGAAATAGTGAAGGTGTACTGAGTCGCATCTCGCTCGTATCCTTCTGGTGCGGTGATTTCTTGGATCATGTAATCGCCGTAACGCAGATTGTCGATCCGTTCAATGGCGTTGCCGTTTTCCATGATCTGATTGTTTTTCACCACCAGATTCGACAAGATGACTTCATAGGTGTTTTGCGCATTTTTGCGGCTTAATTGGAAAACTGCTTCTTCATCGATCCCTCGTTCTTTGGTGCCATCGGCATCGTATTTCACGATCGTCAAAGAGCCGTTCGTACCAGAAGAGGTTCCGCTACCGTCTGTCGATTTAATGGTAACTTCTTTGGTCACTGTGTGAATTTCGATCTCACTACCCGTCAAATTGACACTATTGGCCACCCGTTCATTGTTCAAAATCCCGGGATCAAGCTGTGTTTGATAAACGATAAAGTACGGTTTATCAATCATTTCTTCAAAAGCGATCACTAACGATTGCGTCCCTGCGACCACATCCGAGGTGATTTTCGGATTGTCTTCGTTGGTGAAGGTGACTTTTTCGCCTTTTTCCCACGTGCCATTGTTTAAGACCGCTTCATACACATCCACGATCACGTTATCGTCGGCATCGCGTAAAAAGGTGTGCTGATTGTAGTTGATGGTATCGGTCACTACCGCATTGTGGATTTTGCGACTGTCAGCGTTGATCATGATTTCCCAATCGAGCAATCGATTGTTCTCGGCATTCTGGCTGCCGTTTTTCATCAACCAGTCCGTTTTCGCAGACTTATCGACTTGCCCATCAGCAGTCAACGTTGTGTCATTGTCTGTCAATGTAATAGTATTTTTGTAAGTAAATACTTCTTCAGAGGCTTCCGTTGCCAAGAAGACCGCCAGTGTTTCTGACGTTTCTTTCAGCAAGGTGATCGTAACTTTCTTCGTGTCAGGGTCATAAGTGTAACTGTAATCCTCGTTTAACACCAATTGCTCTTTCAGTGCTCTGACTTGTGTCGTATATCCAGTTACCGTGACCGTGTAAAGCGCCAAGTCTTTCAAAGTTTGGCCTTCTTGCAGCTGGTCCGTGATGATTGCATCTTTGTTGATTTTTTCTTTGTACGTATTGAATAGCCCCATCCAATAGACTTGATCGCTTGAAGCAGTCTGCTCATCAAAAATAGTTCCTAGATTCCGACCAAATACAGCGGTAATCGCTTTGGCGACATCTTCGCCTTCACCAATGAATAGGCCGTATTTCAAGGCATTTTTTAACCAGTTGGTATCCATCCAAGTATTGGATTCAGAAGCTTCCGTGAACGTATTGCCGGCTTCATCTTTATAATGGACAAACGCTGCATTACTAAACCGGCTGCTAGAACTTCCTAATGCGATCTGTTGTGAAACATCGAAGCTGGTTTTAAAATTAACAGTGATCGTTGCCGAGGTCGTTTGGTACGCCCCTTGCAGCTTGATGCGAAAACCAGTCTCAAGTTCCTTCGTTGAGCCATCGGCTAGCGTTTTCGTTTCTGTGATCAGCTCTAGCGTATAGTCGGTATTGAGCTCTAAAGGCTCGGTCACTCCGCTTGCCGTCACTACCAGCGTATCCGCCAACAAGGCCAGTGCGCTGCTGTTTGCCCCTGAGATCAATTGATAGCGGTCTTCTATAATCAGGTCGCTAACTTTTTGCTGATTGGTATTGGCTTCAATTTTCCATGCGACAGTCTTCGTTTCATAGTCTTTGGTGCCAGCGGTTTTCACGACACCGATCGTTTTGGTTGGTGTCACTGTCCCACTGCCCGTCAAAGAGGTATTTTGATTGTCGCGGATCGAAGCGTAATTGTATATACGTGTATCGGCTAAAACCGATTCATACAACTGGGTGTCGTATTGGATCTTGTAGTAGCCAGCTTTGGCAAACGTGATGCCAAAGCGTACGATTTCCCCCTCTTTATTCTGTTGTTCTGTCCCATCAAAGGACCAGTCCTCTGAAGGGATTGGATTACCGTCTTTGTCAGTGATCACCAAAGTTTCTGGAACAAAAAAGTGCAAGGCTTTTTCAGGATCTGTTCCCGAGTAGGTCTGATCCAAAACTCTGGCTTGATCTTTGTCCAATGTAACGGAAATTTCCCAAGATGCTCGTTTCGTTTCTGGATCGTAGCCTTTAAATCGTTTGTATTCTGATTGTTCATCGTAGGTAACCGTTGCTTCTGCGGTTTTTTCTGTAAAATCGCTACCGTTGATTGTTGCCGTGTTTTTGAAAGAAGAAGCCGTTGGATCGGTGACTGCACTATTGATGACGATTCGAACCGGTTGATCAACCGTTTGATTGAAGGTAAACGTGTTGTTAACACTGTTATACGTATATAAGCCATCGGTACGAATCCATTCATCGGTGGATTCATCGTACAAGTAGCCTGTCGAGGTACTATAAGCTAATCCTTGTGGCATCTTATCGGTAATCACCACATCATGCAATTCACGACTGGTTTGGTTAAAAATAATTTCCCAAACCACTGAACCGCTGGAAGTCACGTTACCAGTCTTAATGATATCGACCTCATAAATAGGCAATGTAATGATGATCTCATGGCCATCTTCATCGTAAATCCCGGTAGGAATGGTCACTTCCTCAGTAACGGTGCTTACACTTAATTCAGTGATCAGATCAATAGTCCCTGAGCGGTTGGAAAGTGTTTGTGCTGCCTCATTAAAAGTAACGGTCAATGTACCATCGAGTGCTAAGGTAAAGCTTCCGATCGATTGTCCGCCGGAACGGGTCAATTCACCACTGACGGTGTTATGAATGGCAAAATAATTCGGCAATTGATACGTATAATAATCACCAGCACGAATTTCTTCCGTATCTGCTATCGACCAGTCAAAATGAATTTTGATATTGTCATTATACATCGGTGGATTTTCGGCAGTGAAAGGCTGATCGCTTAAGTCAGTGATTCGGACATTGTCAAAAAGCTGCACGCCCCGTTCATTCAGGTTGGCACTAAGATTTTCAGCGGTAGCAGAAGCTTCCGTCTCCGTCTCAGCATCTGGTGCTCGGGGTTGAATGCTGTTTTGATTCAGTGTCGAAGATGCTTGGGTTGCTTGACTTTCACTAGGAACGGTTGCTTGTTCTTCTTCTACTTGACTCGTTGCTGACTGAACTGCTCCCGCTGTCGATGAATCCGTAGGTGCTTTTTCCGTATCGATCGTTCCGGTCACAGGTTCAGTACTTTCTAACGTTTCGGTCGTTCTTTCGGTGCTTTCGGTTGCGTTGATTGCTTCTGCCAGTATGATCGTTGGTTCACAAAGGATAGAACCAAGCAAGACTAGCAAACATATATAGATAGAAAATTGTTTTTTCATAATTGCTCATTCCTTTTTATAAATTTTTTCAATTGATCTCGGAAACGCTCGACGAATAATATTGTTCAACAGTGAGCAAGATATCCCAATAAACAACTGCTTTTTGCCTCCTCCCCATGATTCAAAAATTTTGGTCTTTGCTACTTGTATCAAACGTATTACTACTATTCCACACTTCTATTTTCCCAAAATTTTTGGGTGGGATGTATTCAAAAAAAATACAACACGCAATTTTTTTGAATACATGTAAAAACGTGATACTATTTACTTAAAAGGGGGCTCAGGGGCAATCATGTTACGGAAATTGTTATCATCTACAACACAAAAGAAACTACAGCTGATTGAGTATTTATTAGACGATCAGGGGACGAGTCTTCACGATTTGGCAGTGAAATTTTCCATTTCAATGTCTGCAGCGAAAACCTATATCGCGGAAATCGACAATGAATTTTCGTTTCTGGACTTACAATTTGACGATTATTCAGCTGTTCGCCTACACTTGCATCCTTTCGCTACTCGACTAGACGTATACAGCCAGTTTTTAAATCGCTCGTCTGCGTTTCAATTGTTAGAACTACTCTTCTCATCAAGTTTCACTAGTTATGACATGCTGGCACTAGAATTAAATTTAAGCAAGTCATCGATCATTCGTTTGATCAAGAGGATCAATTTGGTTCTGGCACCGTATGATTTCTTCATCGCAACCAAACCCATCCAGTTAAAAGGAAATGAAAACAATATTCGCCAATTTTTTCTGATTTTCTTCTTAGAGAAGTACCAGTATGAATTTGTGGATGCCAACATTAACCAAGAGCAGGATTTCTTGAAGATCGCCCGTATCATGGCTGCTGCGACACCCTTAAAACTTTATTTTTCCGACATCAAAAAAATTGCCTTTGTAATCTATATCAACACGAAGCGCGATCGCTTATACGCTTCCAATCCCAATGGGAACCACATCGAATATTTCTTAGAAAAAATCGATTTAAGCGAATTTACTGGCTACAGTCGTGCTTACGTCGAGAAAATGGTCGGCTATATCACAACCCATATCGGTCAAGACCCCGCTGTCTTTCGCGAGACCAAACAAGAGTTTTATCAAATGACCAAGCGTATATTTAAAAAATACAACTATCATGAAGCCAATTTTGAAGAGAAGTTGGATGCCGTCGTCTTTTCCTATTTTCTTGGAATCAACTTGCAGGTTCCTTACTGCATCTTGGATGATCGCTTTGCTCGTTTTGTCAATAACTGTGATTTGGTCCAACAGACAGTCAATCAAGACATCGTTCAGGTTTTGACCCATTCGAATTTGCCAATCATTCGACCAAGTACGATCAATTACCTAATTTATATTTTCCATACCTCTTTTCCCAATTTTGCCAAAGAAATCATCGACGCCAATGCTGACTTTCACTTAGCCTTGTTCTATGATACAAATAGTTACCATACGGAATTTATCCAGACGAAAATCCAACAGTTTATTCCTTATCAGCTAACAATCACGATTTTAAATCCTCTGGACTCGTTTTCTCTGACCAAACTGGACGAGACTTATGATTTGATCATCGGCAATTTGACCCCCTCCTGCAGAAAAAATGTGTTTCATTATGCAGACATCAACCTGACTTCAAATGACTTGGCTTTTATTGCGCAGCAGATTCAGGAAAAAGGGATTCGTAAGCTACAAGAAAAGAATGCGCAATAACAAAAAACACCCTCGAAAAGCCGCAATTTAGCGATTTTTCGAGGGTGTTTTTTGTTGTTTATTTACTGTTTAATTTTGTTCACTACGCCATGGCTGGACGTTTTGCTGGCGATACAGAGCTGCTTTCCCAATTGCATTGAAGAGGGTCATTTTTTGCGTAACCACTGCTTTGGCTGCCTCAATACATTCTGGGTAAATGGCATTTGGATCCCACAATTCTGTTTCAGCTAAAATTTGGCGGCATTTTTTATAAAAGGCGTATTTATAGTCAGAGGAGATATTTACTTTTTGGATACCGATTGCCACGGCCTGAGCGATTTCTTCATCGGGATTGGCCGATCCGCCATGCAACACCAATGGGATATCGACACGATCTTTGATTTCTTGCAAGACATCCATTTTTAATTCCGGTTTGATATCTTTTGGATAAATACCATGGGCAGTTCCAATCGCAACTGCTAGTGTATCAATGCCTGTCTTCTCAATGAATTCTTGTGCATCTTCTGGACGAGTATAAATCACTTCGGAGACGCCCCCTTCAACGGAGGTTCCGGTATTACCGATCGTTCCCAGCTCGCCTTCGACAGATACCCCAATCGGATGGCAAATCTCGGTAATCTGTTTTGTCAGAGCAATATTTTCTTCAAAAGGCAGCAACGACCCATCGATCATCACTGAGCTGAACCCGCAATGGATCGCCCGCATAATACTCGCCAGACTGTCGCCATGATCCATATGGATCACGATCGGCACAGAACTGTTTTTCGCTCTGGAAACCGCATAGTGGAAAAATTCATCCTTTGTAAAGGCCAATTCTGTTGGGTGGACCGCAATGATGGCTGGTGCATCGTTTTCTTCCGCTGCTTCGATAACGACGCGTAAGAAGTTACTGTCTGCGACATTAAAGGCACCAACAGCAAATTGATTTTCTTTGGCAACGGTCAGTAATTGTTTCATATTGATCAACATATAAGTGTGCTCCATTCTTTTTTAAAGTGATTTGTTTTTTGATCCAGATAATTCGATATACTCTTTAACGACTGCTTTTCCTGCTTCGATGGTTTGGTGGATCAGGGTCGGATAATCGCTCTCGGGACAAGCATCCAGCTGTTGGTGTAGGGCATTTCTTTGGGCTTTCATAAAATCAGCCCCTACATTGATTTTATTGATTCCTAGTGCCACGGAACGCAAGATATTTTCTCTGCCGGCTCCCGAGCCACCATGTAAAACCAGCGGCAGGTCAGTGGCTTCTTTGATGGTTTGAACGATATCAAAGCGAAATGCCGGGCGGTACCCTTCTGGATAATCCCCATGACTGGAGCCGTAAGAAAGAGCGAGACAGTCGACCCCGGTTGCTCGAATAAAATGGATGGCTTCCTCTGGATCGGTATACATCGCATCGCTAGTATACTGATCCCCAGCCACTGCTCCCATGTCCCCAACCTCTGCTTCGACACTGGCATTATAGGCTTGCGCAAATTGCACGATCTCTTTGGTGATGGCGATGTTTTTTTCTAAAGGATGCATAGAGGCATCCATCATGACGCTTGAGAATCCTTCATGGAGACATTGTTTGACGAAGGCGATATCCTGTCCGTGATCCAGATTGATGGCAACCTCCACATTGACATTTTCTGCCATTCGAATGATCGGCTGGGTTAAGTAACGATGATCCAGATGGGTTTTTAAATGGTCTTGCAACAAATCCACGATGATGGGCGCATGAGATTCTGCAGCGGCGTCGATCACTGCTTTAGCGGTTTCCATATTAAAACAATTGATAGCCATAACGGCATAGTTTTCTCGATTGGCTTTTTGCAGCATCTCTCTCATTGATACATACATTTTCTTCGCTCCTTTTCTTAAGAAATTTCAATCGACGAAAAGTCAACGTCTTCTTCCTCTTCCATGATCGGCGTTTCCACGGGTGCCTTTTTCAATGCAAACAGCAAAACACCGGTGATGGCAGAACCAATCAGGAGTGCGATGGTAAATTTCAGTGGATCCGTCATGGCAGGAATGATGAAGACCCCACCAGATGGCACTGGTGAACCGACGCCCCAAACCATGCTTAGACCACCGCCGACGGCTGCTCCGACCGTACAAGAAAAAATGACGCGAAACGGATCAACGGCAGCGATCGGGATCACCCCTTCTGTGATCATACAAAGACCCATTGGAAAAGCGATCTTGATGTTGTCTTCTTCTTCCGTAGAATATTTGGGTCGACGTAAGAGACGAGAGAGGACCCAAGAGATCGTAACACCGAATGGCGGCACCATTGAGGCTAAAATTTTCACGGCTTCGGGTTCTTGAATGCCTTCCAGTAATAGCCCATCAGCAAATAGCGAGGCGACTTTGTTGACGGGGCCGCCAAAATCAAAGGCAGCCATACCACCGACAATCGCGCCAAATAAGAAATTTCCCGAGCCTTGCAGATTCGTTAAGAAGGTAGTCAACGCCTCAGTAGCCCACACGATCGGTACACCGATGACGAAGAACATCAAAGCACCAACGATCAGTGTCGACAAGACCGGTACGATCATCATTGGCATCAGACCTTGTGCCCAACGTGGTACTTTAAGGTTTTTTACTAAGAATAAGACCAGATAACCTGCGAGATAGCCTCCTAACATTCCCCCTAAAAAGCCTGCACCAATCGCATTGGCAATCAGTCCCATAAAAAGACCAGGAGCGATTCCTGGACGATCGGCAATGGAATAGGCGATCGCGGCAGCGATCACTGGCGCCAGCAGTCCCATCCCTAAAACCCCCAGCGAGACCAGTGCATCCGGGATCGTATAGGCAGCATCGTAATTTTCAATGACCGTGCCGTTGGCAAGATTTCCGATAGCGATCAAAAGCCCAGCTGTTACAACGACAGGTAGCATATACGAGATGGCGGTTAAGGCATGTTTTTTCAACTGCAGCTGTTTCATCATTTGTTTCATCCCCCTTTGAATTTAAGTCGTTAAAACATTCGTTGATTCATCCCTGATTTAATTTTTCTTCAATTGTTTCAAGCAAACGCTTAGGCGCTTTGATCACCATACTAGTGGGAATTTCTACTATTCGCTTGCCTTCAAAACGGTCTCTGCCGCCGATTTTGATATCTGCCGCAATAATGACAACATCGGCTGCTTGAATAGCTGTTTCCGTCAATTCACTTTCTGTCCCGATGGTTCCTTGGGTTTCGATATGGACTTCATGACCAAGTTCTTTCGCAGCTGTTTCGATTTTTTGCTTAGCGATATACGTATGAGCGATGCCTGAAGTACAAGCAGCTACACCAACGATTTTCATCTCTTCTCCCCCTTTCTTAGTTTTCTGCCATTGGATCTTTAGCAAGCAAGGTCATCATTTGATCCTTTGTCCCTGACGCAACGAGACGATCAATAAACGATTCATCCGCTAGTAGCATCGCTACTTTTTGCAGCAGCTTGATATGCATCGTATTGGCATCGGTATTTTTGACTGCAAACAAGATGATTACTTGAACGGGCGCTTCATCGATGGACTCCCATTCAAGCGGACGCTTGGTTTTTCCGATCACTAAGGAAGTCTTTTTCACACTGTCTGACTTTCCATGTGGGATTGCTAAGCCATGTCCGATACCGGTCATTCCTTCCGTTTCTCGGGCAAAGACATCTTGGGTGAACCCTGCTAAATCGGTAATTATTTGGTTTTCATATAAAAGTTCAGACAGTTCAGTGATCGCTTCTTCTTTTGAATTCGCTTCCATTTCCATCTTGATAAGATTGGGATTGATTACATCTGCGATGCTGAACGTTTGGATCGTTTGGCTTTCGTTTTTCATCTTTACATCTCTCCTAATAGTTGTTTGACTCGCTTTTCATCCTGTTTGGTAAATACCGAATTGACTAAAATCGTCGGCACCTGCGTTTCTACTGGCAAATTAATGGTGGTTAAGATCAAATCGATATTCTGGTAGTCTTGCGCATGCTTTCGGTACATACGAGCGGAAAGCACATCCACGATCTCCAGTTCAGGAAATGCCCGTTGGACTTTGACTTTCAGCAGCTCAGAAGTCCCTACGCCGCTGCTGCACATGATTAAGACTCGCTGTCTGCGCCGACGAATGACTTTAAATTTCACAAAATACAGCACCAAGAAACCAATCTCGTCTTCCGATATGGGATTCGTTCCATAGGTTTGCTCCACTTCCTTGCTGACTTGTGCCACTTGCTCAAAAATCCTTGGGTACTCCAGTTGGATGTCACTTAACAGGCCATTTTTCACGATAATTTTATTCTTTAGCCGATAGAGCATCGGCTGAATATGGCAAAGTAGATCGGTCTTGTCTGTTTGCTGGTTCAATTGAATACCCAGTGCTTTTTCCATCTGCTTAGTAAAAAACTCCGTGATTTCGCTGGCTTCTTTTGTCAGATTGGTCATTGCCAAGGGTTTGTTTTCCACTCTGGAAGACACTAAATACTGGTAGAGATAAAATACCTCACTTTCTGGCAGCTCCGTCACGAGATAGGCATTGATTTTTTCAATCACTTGTTGGGCAATTTGATAAAACTCTTGGTGCTGTTCAATCAAATGCTGTTCTTCCTCATCTAAGCCCTCAATAAATTCTTCGCGGTCAATTTCTCCTTCTCTCATTCGTAAAATCAGAATATACAGATGCGAGAAAATATTCATATTGTAAGGATACGCAATACTGTTCGCGAGTTTTCGCTCAATAAATTCAAGAATTGAGGTAATAAAGTTGATATCAAAGGCATTGATGGGATATTTTTGCGTAACCATTTCTTCATTCCACACATGGGTCTTCGTAAAGAGATCATTGACACAGCGACGGATATTTTTTTCGGTACCAATCACTGAAATTCTCTTATCGGATCGGATCAACTGGAGTTCAAAGTACTGAAAATATTCCGAAAGACGATTGATATCACTACTTATCACTGCTTCACTCAAATAGTAAGGGGCGAACAGCTCTTTGATCATTAAACGCTTCGGTGATTTAAACAATAAATGCAGTGCAATCGCATGACGCCGCTCAAGCGGCTCATCATTTTGATCCGTTTCTTGATTTTCAATCGTGCCTTTGAGATACGCTTCATAATCCAAACAAAATCCTTTGCCGATTTCAGACCGAATGATTTCTGAACCAGCAGCCTCATTGATCCGTTTGATCGTCCGATAAATGGTTTTTGTTGAAACCTTAGCAGCTGTGGCTAGTTCATTAGCGGTCAAATTCATTCCTTGTGTCATAAACTGCTCAATCAAACGTGTTTCTCTCTTGCTCAGCTTCATACTGTCTCCCTCCGTATCTTTACTATAGCCCTCTTTGGCTCGAGTATTTCTTAATCGATGTCCACTGATTTGGACATTTCAAAAATAACGCTTTCATTAATCGTACCAAATGCCCTTTTTCTAGGATAGAAGAAGGGCGCATTCTTTTTCGTGACATTTCCTTTTTCTAAACAAAAAAAGCTTGCCATTCCGAAGAATGACAAGCTTTTCCGTCACACTGAGTCAATCAGGTGCTGGGCATTGATTAGTTTTGGCTGTTCAATGCGTCTTCAGCAGCCATTTGTGCTTCGATGTCTGAGATGCTGTAGACATTTTCGCTGGCAACTGTTACTTCTTTTGGTTCCATTTCACGGTAACGAGGCATACCAGTACCAGCTGGGATGATCTTACCGATGATAACATTTTCTTTCAATCCAAGAAGAGGATCTTTCTTGCCACGGATCGCTGCATCGGTCAACACACGAGTGGTTTCTTGGAAGGACGCAGCAGACAAGAAGCTGTTGGTTTCCAAGGATGCTTTCGTGATCCCTAATAGGACTGGACGGCTAGTTGCAGGAACGCCGCCGGCTACCAATGTGTCGTAGTTGCGGTCTTTAAAGTCGGCGATATCCAACAATGTTCCTGGCAAGATGCCTGAATCACCTGGATCCATGACGCGGACTTTACGCAGCATTTGACGAACCATTACTTCGATATGTTTGTCGCCGATTTCTACCCCTTGCATCCGGTAAACGCGTTGAACTTCTCGTAATAGGTAGTTTTCAACAGACAAGACATCGCGAACTTGTAACAGTTGTTTTGGATCGATCGATCCTTCCGTCAATGGCGCACCACGATGGATAAAGTCGCCTTCTGCTACTTTCATCCGGGCAGTATAAGGAACGGTATACGTACGCGTATCGGTTTCCCCTTTGATGGTCACTTCTTTGGTCCGAGTTGAAGGGTCTTCTGAGATATCGATGACTTCTCCGGTAACTTCGGTAATGACCGCTTGTCCTTTCGGATTACGGGCTTCAAAGATTTCTTGGACACGAGGGAGACCTTGCGTGATATCGTCTCCGGCAACCCCGCCGGTATGGAAGGTACGCATGGTCAACTGAGTACCAGGTTCACCGATTGATTGGGCAGCGATGGTACCGACTGCTTCCCCAACTTCAACTTCAGAACCAGTGGCTAAGTTGCGGCCATAACAATGTTTACATACACCATGTTTGGTGTTACATGTGAAGACAGAGCGAATGGATACTGTTTCGATGCCAGCGTCCACGATGGCTTTAGCTAAATCTTCAGTGATCAATTCATTGACCCCTAGAAGGACTTCGCCAGTTTCAGGATGGATCACTGATTTACGTGTGTAACGTCCAATCAAACGTTCTTCTAAGGATTCGATGATTTCGTTTCCTTCGCGAATTGCTTGAATGTCTAAACCACGGTCAGTACCACAATCGTCTTCACGGATGATGACATCTTGGGCAACGTCAACTAAACGACGTGTCAAGTAACCGGAATCGGCTGTTTTCAAGGCGGTATCGGTCATCCCTTTACGGGCACCATGGGTCGAGATAAACATTTCCAAGACAGATAGACCTTCACGGAAGTTTGAGATGATCGGCAATTCCATGATTCGTCCGTTAGGCGCGGCCATCAATCCACGCATCCCAGCAAGCTGAGTAAAGTTGGAGATGTTACCACGGGCACCGGAATCAGACATCATGAAGATTGGGTTTTTCGCTTCCAATGATTCCATCAGTTTTAACTGAATTTCATCTTTGGCTGCATTCCAAACACCAATAACTCGTTCATAACGCTCGTCATCGGTAATCAAACCACGACGGAATTGTTTCGTGATCGTTTCTACTTGTTTGTGGGCATTGTCGATGATGTCATGTTTTTCGTGCAAGTTCATGATATCAGCGATACCAACGGTGATACCTGCCATTGTTGAATGGCTGTATCCTAAGTCTTTCATGCGGTCAAGCATGCGTGACGTTTCAGTGATGCGGAAACGTTTGAAGACTTCTGAAATGATATTTCCTAAGTTTTTCTTCTTGAATGGGCCAACAAGCTCTTGTTCTTTGATGAAGGCAGGCACATCTGTACCAGCTTCAATAAAGTACTTGTCTGGTGTTTGAACCGTCAAGTTGTAGTCTGTCGGTTCGTTCAAGAATGGGAATTCTGGGGGCATGATCGAGTTGAAGATCACTTTACCCACTGTTGTTACCATCAAGCGTTGTTTTTGTTCAGACGTGAATGGTTTGTCCCCTAAAGTGTTTGGATTGATGGCGATCCGTGTGTGTAAATGCACGTAGCCATTGCGCCATGCCGTAACTGCTTCGTCCATGTCACGGAAGATCATGCCTTCCCCTTCACGGCCTTCTTCTTCCATCGTCAAGTAGTAGTTCCCTAGGACCATATCCTGAGATGGTGTTACAACTGGTTTTCCGTCTTTTGGATTCAAAATGTTTTGGGCTGCTAACATCAGCATACGTGCTTCTGCTTGCGCTTCTTCGTTCAATGGTACGTGAACGGCCATTTGGTCTCCATCGAAATCGGCATTGTAGGCTTCACAAACAAGTGGGTGCAAACGAATGGCACGTCCTTCAACTAAGACTGGTTCAAATGCTTGGATACCTAATCTGTGAAGCGTAGGTGCCCGGTTCAATAGCACTGGATGTTCTTTGATGACATCTTCTAAAACATCCCAAACTTCGTCTTCTTGACGTTCGATTTTGCGTTTGGCATTTTTGATGTTTGACGCGATTTCACGAGAAACAAGCTCCCGCATCACGAATGGTTTGAACAATTCGATCGCCATTTCTTTTGGCAGACCACATTGATACATTTTAAGGAATGGACCAACGACGATAACTGAACGACCTGAGTAGTCGACCCGTTTTCCTAGCAAGTTTTGACGGAAACGACCTTGTTTCCCTTTCAACATGTGAGAAAGAGATTTCAATGGGCGGTTCCCTGGCCCTGCAACTGGACGGCCGCGACGACCGTTATCGATCAAGGCATCAACTGCTTCTTGCAACATCCGTTTTTCATTTTGAACGATGATGTTTGGTGCATTCAAGTCTAACAAGCGTTTCAAACGGTTGTTACGGTTGATTACACGACGATACAAGTCGTTCAAGTCACTTGTGGCAAAACGTCCACCTTCTAATTGCACCATTGGGCGCAAATCAGGCGGGATAACTGGGATAACGTCCATGACCATCCAGCTTGGTTTGTTTCCTGAAGCACGGAATGCTTCTAAGATATCCAAACGGCGGATCGCACGCGTCCGTTTTTGACCAGTTGCGTTTTTCAATTCTTCTTTCAATTCAGCAACTTCGCCTTCAAGATCAACGCCATCTAATAATTGTTTGATGGCTTCGGCACCCATCGCTGCTGAAAATTCTTGACCGTATTGGTCACGTTTTTCACGGTATTCCCGTTCAGTCAATAGTTGTTTTTTCTCAAGGCTGGTGTTTCCTGGTTCAATCACTACATAAGAAGCAAAGTAGATGATTTCTTCCAATGCACGTGGGCTCATGTCTAAAACTAGACCCATCCGTGAAGGAATGCCTTTGAAGTACCAAATGTGTGATACTGGTGCTGCTAATTCAATGTGTCCCATGCGTTCACGACGCACTTTTGAACGTGTTACTTCCACGCCGCAACGGTCACAAACGATGCCTTTATAGCGGATCCGTTTGTATTTGCCGCAAGCACATTCCCAGTCTTTGGTTGGACCGAAAATACGCTCGTCAAACAACCCTTCGCGTTCAGGTTTTAACGTACGGTAGTTAATGGTTTCTGGTTTTTTTACTTCACCATAAGACCAGCTTCTGATTTTTTCAGGAGAAGCCAAACCGATTTGCATACTTTCGAATTTATTTACATCGATCAAAAAAGGTTCCCTCCATTTCATTTCATGGACATATCCGATAGAACGGGGGCTATTTCCGCTAGTGGCGGAAATAGCGAGGGCCGTCTATTATTGCAAGCGATCTTCTGCTGTCTCGATTTGTTGGTTCAACGCGTCGGCGGCATTTTTAGCTTCTGTTTGTGCTTTTTGTTCTAATTCACGGGCTGTTTGTTGCTCCGCAAATTTTGTTAAGGCATCAACGGTGATCAAATCATCATCGTCATCATCCATATCACGTAGTTCGATCTCTGCATCATCGATATCTAGGACACGCATGTCTAGACCCAGTGATTGCAATTCTTTTACTAATACGCGGAATGATTCTGGTACACCTGGTTTTGGAATTGGTTCCCCTTTGACGATTGCTTCGTATGTTTTCACACGACCAACCACGTCATCTGATTTGTAGGTCAAGATTTCTTGCAAGGTGTAAGCAGCACCGTATGCTTCCAGTGCCCAAACTTCCATCTCTCCGAAACGTTGTCCACCAAATTGGGCTTTTCCTCCCAATGGTTGTTGAGTAACCAATGAGTAAGGTCCAATGGAACGGGCATGCAATTTATCATCCACCATGTGGGCCAATTTGATCATGTACATGACACCAACGGAGATACGGCCATCAAATGGTTCGCCGGTACGTCCGTCGTAAAGCACTGTTTTGGCATCGCTGGCCATTCCTGCTTCAGCAACGGTTGCCCAAACATCTTCATCGCTGGCACCATCAAAAACTGGTGTTGCCACGTGAATGCCTAGTTGACGCGCAGCCATTCCTAAGTGTAACTCTAATACTTGTCCAATGTTCATCCGAGAAGGTACCCCTAATGGGTTCAGCATGATATCGACTGGTGTGCCATCTGGTAAGAAAGGCATGTCTTCTTCTGGCATAATGCGAGAAACGACCCCTTTGTTTCCGTGACGTCCGGCCATTTTATCCCCTTCATGGATTTTCCGTTTTTGAACGATATAAACGCGAACTAGCATGTTCACACCTGGTGACAATTCATCGCCAGCTTCGCGGGTAAAGATTTTGACATCGTGGACGATTCCGCCGCCGCCGTGAGGCACGCGTAGAGAAGTGTCACGCACTTCGCGGGCTTTTTCACCAAAGATTGCGTGCAATAAACGCTCTTCTGCTGAAAGTTCCGTTACCCCTTTTGGCGTGACTTTCCCAACAAGCAGATCGCCATCTTTGACTTCCGCACCGATGCGGATAATCCCCATTTCGTCTAGGTCTTTCAAAGCGTCTTCCCCAACGTTCGGGATTTCGCGAGTGATTTCTTCAGGTCCTAATTTTGTGTCGCGGGCTTCTGATTCATATTCTTCAATATGGACAGAAGTGTAAACATCATCTTTCACCAAACGACGGCTCATGATGATGGCATCTTCATAGTTGTACCCTTCCCAAGTCATGAATGCGACTAAGACGTTTTGTCCTAGTGCCATTTCGCCTTGTTCCATAGATGGGCCATCTGCTAAGATGTCGCCTTTTTCCACTTTTTCACCAAGTGCTACTAATGGACGTTGGTTGTAGCTGGTTCCTGAGTTTGAACGACGGAATTTGGTAACAGAATAAACGTCCAATGCGCCATTGTCACGACGAACGCGCACTTCGGCTGCATCCACGTATTCTACGATCCCATCATGTTTACATAACAAAGCAGCTCCTGAGTCATGTGCTGATTTGTATTCCATACCAGTACCAACCCAAGGTGCTTTCGGATTGATCAATGGTACAGCTTGCCGCTGCATGTTGGCACCCATCAAGGCACGGTTGGAGTCATCGTTTTCCAAGAAAGGAATACATGCGGTTGCGACTGCGACTACTTGTTTTGGTGATACGTCCATGTAGTCGACTTTATCGATCGAAACTTCCAAGTTTTCAGAAGTAGCACGCGCCATAACAACGTCGTTTACGAAAGAGCCGTCTTCATTTAACAAGCTGTTTGCTTGGGCCACAACGTAGTGGTCTTCGGTATCGGCAGTCAAGTAATCGATCTTGTCAGTAACACGGCCTGTTTCGCGGTCAACTCGACGGTATGGTGTTTCAATGAAGCCATACTTGTTGACTTTGGCATAAGAGGCCAAGCTGTTGATCAACCCGATGTTTGGTCCCTCAGGCGTTTCGATCGGACACATACGGCCATAGTGGGAATAGTGAACGTCTCGGACTTCATAGCCGGCACGGTCACGGGTCAAACCACCAGGTCCTAAGGCAGATAGACGACGTTTATGGGTCAACTCACCCAGTGGGTTTGTTTGGTCCATGAACTGTGACAACTGAGAAGAACCAAAGAATTCTTTGATACTTGCGACAACCGGACGAATATTGATCAATTGTTGCGGTGTCAAGGTTTCGGTGTCTTGGATCGACATCCGTTCACGCACGACACGTTCCATCCGAGCAAGCCCGATCCGGAATTGGTTTTGCAATAATTCACCAACAGAACGAATCCGACGGTTTCCTAAGTGGTCGATGTCATCGACATTGCCGATGCCTTCCATCAAGTTGAAGAAGTAGCTCATTGAAGCAATGATATCCGCTGGACGAACCGTACGTGTAGCAGTATCTGGATAGCCATTACCGATCACGTTGACTTCTTGTTCTGGATCTTTTGGTGAAAAGACTTTGATGACTTGGACGGTCATTGGTTCGGTAACGACCCCATCTTCTGATGGATAGTACGTTACACTGTTTAGGCCATTATCGATAAATGCGCCTAGTGTTTCCATGACTTGGTGAGTCAAAACAGTGCCTTTTTCAACAATGATCTCGCCTGTTTCAGGGTCAACCAAGGTTTCTGCTAAGGTCAAGTTCAATAGACGTGTTTTCAAGTCTAATTTTTTGTTTACTTTGTAACGACCAACATTTGCTAAGTCGTAACGTTTTGGATCGAAGAAACGTGCGTTCAGCAAGCTACGTGAGCTGTCTGCTGTTTTTGGCTCGCCTGGACGAAGACGTTCGTAAACATCTTTCAATCCTTCTTCGGTACGAGAATCGCTTGCGTTTTTATGCAAGTCTTTTTCGATCGTGTTGCGCAATGATTCACTGTCGCCGAAAATTTCAAAGATCGTGTCATCAGAACCAAACCCTAGGGCACGGACTAAGACCGTCAAAGGAATTTTACGGGTACGGTCAATCCGTACGTAAGAGATATCTTTGGCATCAGTTTCCATTTCTAACCACGCACCGCGGTTAGGGATAACAGTTGAACCAAAGCCTTCTTTGCCGTTTTTATCGACTTTGCCATGGAAATATACACCTGGAGAGCGGACCAACTGAGAAACGATAACCCGTTCTGCCCCGTTGATGATAAAGGTTCCTTGTTCAGTCATTAATGGGAAATCACCAAAGAATACTTCTTGGGATTTGATTTCCCCAGTTTCACGGTTCGTCAAACGCAAAGTAACATGTAATGGTGCCGAATAGTTTGCATCATGGGCACGGGCTTCTTCTACTGTATACTTTGGTTCTTTCAATTCATAATCCACAAATTCTAGGGACAAGTTACCGTTGAATCCTTCGATTGGCAAAATATCTTCAAACATTTCTCTTAGGCCCTCATCTAGGAACCATTGGTAAGAGTCAGTTTGAATTTCAATCAAATTCGGTAATTCTAATACTTCACTGATCCGTGCGAAACTTCTACGTTCGCGATGCTTTCCGTATTTTACTACGTGTCCAGCCAAGCTCTTCACCTCTTCATAAAGTCTTTCAAAAAGGCTATCCGATTATTTACAAAACTGTAACAAGTATTAAATATAGGTTACAGAAAGCATTTTTTGCGGCTTTTAGGCAAAAAAAAACCAAAAATAGAACGGATGCATTGGGCATTTTCTACTTTTGTTTCCTTATTCCTAAGCCGAAACGGACAATATTTCGTTTCTGCTTTTTTCGTTCAGATAGTTTTTGCAACTCCTTATTATACAGATGAAGCACTTTTCTGTCAAGCTTTCATTGGAAGTTACAATGCTTTTCTGACGCACCCATTTCCTAAGATTTTCTAAAGAAAAAAAACAAGGCTGGTGAGGACTGTTTTTCGTAAGAAACTACTTTGCTTTTTGCCGATTTCTTGCTATGCTAACGAAAACGTTACACGTGAAACATTAGGAAGGATATCCTTATGACGACAAAAGAAAAAATACTGATCTTATTACAAAAAGAAGATACTGTACTGTCCGGAGAAAAACTAGCCCAAGCCTTGTCGATCTCTCGTACAGCAGTCTGGAAAGCCATTAAAGAACTTGAGAAAGAAGGCTATCATTTCGAACACTTGGCCAACGGCTATCGCTTTGTCTCCGCTGACCGCTACGATCAAGCAGCACTTGCAGCCGCCTTGCCGATGATCCCCACGATTCAAATCAAGGATGCTGTTGAGTCCACCATGAAAGAAGCCAAGATCGCCGCTTTGGATAGTGGACTGGCAACCCCCGCCCTTTTTTTGACCGAAACGCAAACAGGCGGTCATGGCCGCTTCGAACGACCGTTTTTCTCACCGAAGAAACAAGGGATCTATATGAGCTTGCTCTTAAAACCCAACCAAGCGTTTCAAGAATTGCCGCAATATACCGTTTTGGCGGCGGTGGCAGTCGCAGAAGCCATCGATGCCCTTCTAATGAAGGAAACGGCCATTAAGTGGGTCAACGATCTGTACTTAGATGGAAAAAAAATCTGCGGTATTTTATCTGAAGCAACCAGTGACTTTGAAACAGGCCGCATTACCTCGGTTGTGATCGGTATCGGAATCAGTTTTTCGATTCCGCAACAGAAGTTTCCAGCGGAGATTCGGGAAAAAGCGACCTCACTCTTTCCTGGTGAAGAGTATCCAACCTTTTCTCGGGCAACCTTGATCCAAGAAATTTGGCGCCGTTTCTTCCATTTGTTGTCGCAGCTGCCTGACATGGATTATATGGCCCGCTATCGGCAGAAATCCTTCGTTTTGGGCCACACCGTTCAGTTTACACAACAAGGTGTGACCTATGAAGGAATCGCCAAAGACATTACTAACACCGGTGAATTAGTGGTGGAAACAGCAACGGAGCGCAAGGTGCTTTCTTCTGGAGAAATCAGTTTGGAACGGTATTGATGCTGAGAAAACCAGCAAGCCATCTTGCTGATTCGCTGCTTTCGTAAGGAATCAGTCAAGCATAAATGCTCCATAAACAGACCTGCTTATTCCGAGGGGTTAAATAAACAAACAACCTTGGCAGCTCCCCTTTCTATCGGGATTAGCTACTGTCACCAAAACTTTACTGTTGCAATGAGAATCGCAAAGAAAGCGAGTCTCATCGTTTCATACTAAGTAGGATGCTTGTTCTTTTATCATGTCTTTTCTACAGTTTTTATGCGCTCTTTCATTCCCCACATAAAAAAGATCGACCTGCTCTTTCAAGAGCGGGTCGATCTTTTCTTTTACAGCAATTGCCACAGCAGACACAAAAGTAAGCCCAAGGCATAGCTGCTGTTGAATAAAATCATGTTCTTAATCGAATAGCCGAAGCTACGTGGGTGGGGCAGGCTGGCTTGATGCTCCTTCAAGTTTTGGCGGATTTTTGGCAGTGTCAGAAACACGAGCAAAATCGGCCATTGAAAGAGTCCAAACAAGAGGCCCAATAAAATAGCGGCATAAGACGCCAACATCATGCCTTGAAACAGACGGATACCCGCTTCGCGACCGATGTAGTACACCAGCGTATAGCGATGGTTTTCGATATCGGCTTCCAGATCCCGTAAGTTATTGGCTAACATGATGTCAGCAATCGTGAAAATCAATGGCAAGGATGCCAACACGATGGCACACACGGCCCAGAGGTTTCCCACTAAGCCAAAGGTTCCGTTCGCAAAATCCAGTGCCAGATAAAACACTTTTTGATCAATGGTATTGATATAGATCGTGATGGCAAAAATCCCTAATCCCATCGTTACGCCGCTGAATACCTCGCCTAAAGGCATCCGCGATAACGGAATGGGGCCAAAGGTATAAAAGACCCCGATAAAACAAACCACCAGCCCCATCACTAGCAGCAGCCAGCCGGTAACAAAGGTCAAGTAAAGACCGATCAGTAAGGTTCCTGCCAGCATCGCAAAAATCAGATTGCGAACAGTAGCTTCTGAGATGTTTTCGCGCCCGATCACATTGTGCTGGTATTTGTAGGTCTCTGATTTGGCTTTTTTGAAATCCATATAATTGTTGATGGATGTCGTCGTCAAATCAAACAGCAGCATCCCCAGAAAAAAAATTACAGTATTCAACGGATGAAATTCATGAAAATACACCAACGAGAACAACACACCCATAATGAAGGGGAAGACACTCGCCACTTTGGTGCGGATCTCCACCACTTCTAAAAACACTGAAAGAGACATCTTTCACTCCTCCTATTCTAAATCAGCACGATCACCCATCGTGTAGCCTGATTCCTCTGAAAGCTCAAAGGTATCTTTGATGCCGTCTGTTACGTACACTTTATCTTCTTTTGTGATAAAGATTGCATCGGTTCCCTTTTCGGTATGCTGTTCGATATAAGCCAAGCCTTCTTTGACTCCTTTATCAAACGCCACCGTAGTCAACCCGTCACCATCGATGGATTTGTCAGTGATCACAGTCACACTTGCTACATCACTATCGTAAGGATAGCCAGTCTCAGAATCAAAAATATGGTGATACGTTTTGCCGTCTACTTCTAAGTAGCGTTCGTAGATCCCTGAAGTAACTACTGTTTTATTGGTTTCTTTGATACTGCCGATAATCGAGCCGCGAGATTTGTTTGGATCTTGGATTCCGACATTCCATGGCTCATCTGCACCGCGGTTGCTATGACCTAACACATAGACATTCCCGCCCAAATCGACGATCGCGGAAGTCACGCCATTGTCCTTCAGCACTTTGACGACTTCATCCGTGATGTAGCCTTTGGCGATCGCCCCAAGGTCAAGGATCATGTCCTTGTCTTTTAAATACACCGTGTGGTCTTCGTCGTTAAACTCGACTTGTTCATAATTGATATGTTTCAACGCTTCATCGATCTCAGATTGCTCTGGCTTGCGGGCATCATCAAAGCCGATTCGCCATAATTGGGTGATCGCACCGATGGCCATATTAAAGCCGCCTTCTGATTTCACACTATAATCATAGGCTTCTTTCAACAAATAATAGATATCATCTGAGACCTTCACTGGCTTGATGCCAGCTTGCGCATTGATTTCATCGATCTCTGACCCTGCTTGGTTGATGGTGATTTTATCGCCTAACTCTCTGATGCGGTCAAAGGCAGGCTTCATAGCGTCCTCTTTGCCTTCATCATAAATGCGAATCCGAGTATACGTACCTAATAAAAATTCTTCTTGAAAATATGGTTCTTCGCGCAGCGTCGTTGCTTCCTGATCACTGCCGCAGGCTGCCAACATTGTGCCTAAAAAAACAAACATCAGAAAAAACGTTACTTTCTTTTTCATGATTTTCCTCTTTTCTATTGTCTTCAACCTTCATATAATAGCCTTTTTTTGGCAGAATGAAAAGGGGCATTCCGTGATTCCTCAACGTATTTTAGGAATCCTTAATCGAACCTTTTCTTCTTTGTAAAAAACAGTTCTTTTTAAAAAAAACCTTCCCACCAGATTGCTTCCTTTTGCACGAACTTGCTTTTGTGACCTTGTTGCCCACGAAAAAAAGACAGCACTCAAAACGAATGCTGTCCTCTTCATGGAAAGAAGTTGTGATTATTCAGTAACGAAGTTATCCACTTCGATTGTTGTTTGGTCGCCTTTTTCAGCGGCATTCAACAACTGTTGTGCATAGATAACAAAGCTGTGGAAGCTGTGGGTTGCCCCGGAAACAACATCCATGTCTGCCACAGAGCCGTCTTCGGCATTGACTGCAGAAACAAAAGCTTCATTGAAGTTTGGAATGAACTCTTCTGGACTTGTACCAGATTTTGCTTCCATGTTTTCGTTGTATGATGCATCATCTTTTTTCGACTCGCCTGCTTCGTTTAGGTAGTCGTAGTTTGATTCAGAGATTTTGCCGTCAGCTACAGTCATTGAGAAGACTACGCGGTAACCGTTTGAGTAGTTCTTTTCTTCTAATGTATAGGTTCCGTCTTTCAAGTCTGCACCATTGTCGATTTCAATGGTTTCCGTGTTGCCTGCTTGCGCCGCTTGAATCAATTGTTGTGCATAGTTTTGGAAGGAATCAAAGGAATGAGTCGCGCCAGAAACTACTTCGATTGAAGAAGGGCTTTGTGCTGCAACTAACTCTTCATTGAATTTAGGAATAAATTCTTCTGGGCTGATGCCTGCTTTTTCTTTCATTGTTTCATTGTATTCAGTGTTTTCTGTTTTTGATTCGCCATCCGCATTGACGTTGTCATATTTTGATTCAACGATTTTGCCGTCTTTGACTGTGATCTCAAATGTGACACGGTAGTCGTTTTTGTAGTTCTTTTCTTCTAAACGATACGTACCATCTTGCATTGGCTCGCCTGCAACGACGGTTGCTTCTGTGCTTTCTGTAGTTGCAGAATCGCTTGCAGAAGTTTGTGATGTACTTTCACTAGTTGACGAAGAACCTGTATTGTTGTCGTCTGCTCCGCATCCCCCTAACAATAATGCTGCGAATGAAAATACCGCCATACCTACAATCAATTTCTTTGCTTTCATAATTATCCACCTTTTACTTGTTTATTTTCCCCACAAAAAAGTTTGTGATACATCTAACATTGTAAAGTAAATTTACGAGATGTCAACCGCTTCCTTTCCGCTTTTTCAATAAAAAATGACTTATTTTTTGATTTTCGCAAGTTTTCACGAATTTCAGGAAATATGCGTTTTTTTCATCAGAATCGTTAGACAAATGAACCATTTGTCTATATAATAGGAACGATTGTGTAATTATTATCATAGATTATTTTTATTAAGGAGAGATTTGCAATGGCAAAGAAAAACATTGTCGTTGTCGGTGCCGGTTATGCAGGCGTTTCTGCTACGAAGTACATGGCAAAGAAATTGAAAAAAGACAATGATGTTGAGATAACATTGATCGACCGTCACTCTTATCATACGATGATGACTGAACTGCATGAAGTCGCTGGAGGACGTGTAGAACCTACCGCAATTCAATATGACTTGCAGCGCTTGTTCTCACGCAAGAAAAATGTTCGTTTAGTAACCGATACAGTAACTGGGATCGATAAAGAAAATAAAACCGTCCAAACAAAATTAGGCAGCTATTCATTTGACTACTTGATCTTAGGGATGGGTGGCGAACCGAATGACTTCGGTACACCTGGTGTCAAAGAAAATGGCTTTACTCTATGGTCATTTGACGATGCTGTCCGCATTCGCGAACACATTGAAAAAACTGTCGCAAAAGCAGCGATCGAACCAGATGCAGCATTACGTAAAGCAATGTTGACGTTTGTCGTTTGTGGTTCTGGATTTACTGGGATCGAAATGATCGGTGAACTGATCGATTGGAAAGATCGTTTAGCTTCCGATTATAAATTGGACCCAAGTGAAATCAGCTTGAAAGTCGTTGAAGCAATGCCAACGATCTTAAACATGCTTGATCGTAACGATGCAGCCAAAGCAGAACGTTACTTGAAGAAAAACAATGTTGATCTTGTCTTGAATGCACCAATCGTTGAAGTTGCACCTGACCACATCAAACTAAAAGATGGTTCAACGATCCCAACCCACACATTAATCTGGACTGCCGGCGTCAAAGGAACTAGCGATGCTGCTGATTTCGGTTTAGAAACCGCTCGTGGTTTCCGTCTAGTTGCCAATGAGTACATGGAAGCAAAAGGCTACGAAGACAAAAACATCTATATTATTGGTGACTTGGTTTACTTCGAAGAATTCCCGAACACACCAACACCACAAATCGTGCAAGCAGCTGAACAAACTGGGCACACTGCAGCAACGAATATCGTTTCAGCCATCAAAGGCGGCGAAAAACATAAATTCAAAGGAAACTACCAAGGATTTATGGTTTCCATCGGTGCCAAATGGGGCGTGGCGAACTTATTCAATAAGATTCACCTGAGCGGTTTCTTAGCGATCATTATGAAACATATCGTTAACTTGAAATACTTCTTTGATATTCGTTCTGGTTACTACATGTTCCAATACTTGATGCATGAAATCTTCCACATCAAAGATGACCGGACAGTCGCTCGTGGTCATACGTCTCGTTACGGAAACGTCTTGTGGAGTGTTCCGCTTCGTATTTTCTATGGTCTTGTCTGGTTCGTTGAAGCCTTCAAGAAAATTTTGGGTACGAATGGGGAAGTCTTCAAACCTGGTACTTGGTTCGGTGAAGGTTCTTGGTTCCAAGGCAACAGCGTTTTCCCTTGGACTTGGGAATACCAAACAGTCGCTGATGCAGCAAGTGGTGCTAGTGAAGCAGCCGATGCAGCAAGTGCCGCTAGTGGTGCCGGTGAAGCAGCCGATGCAGCGACACAAGCCGCACACTTCGGTTTGAGCTATGCCTACGGTGAGCAACCAATGATCGTGATTGAAAAATCACCTGACTGGTTCACAAAAGTTATGCAATTTATCATGCCAAACAACGACGTTGCAATGTTCTTCCAAAAATTCATGGTCTTCTTTGAAATTGCTTTAGCTCTTGCATTGATGGCTGGTCTCTTCACTTGGTTAGTAAACGCAACGACTATCGTTTTAGTGTTGACTTTCTGTATGTCTGGTATGTTCTACTGGGTAAACATCTGGTTCATTCCAGTTGCATTTGCCTTGATGAACGGTTCAGGACGCGCAGTCGGTTTAGACCGTTGGGTAATCCCATGGTTGCAACGTACCCTTGGAAAATGGTGGTACGGTACCCCTCGCTCCTTATACGGCAATAAATAAGCCAGCAAAATAGAATACCTGTACGACTTCATGAGACTAAGACATTCTGATTTTCAATCAGTGTCTTGGTCTCTTTCCAAGTACAGAACTTTTTCTTGATCGTCCTTGCACAGAAATCGGTGGATTATTGAGGATTCAGCTAGTAGAATCTTGTCTTCTTATGCTAGAATGAGACACATCACATGAAAGAACAGGAGTCTTTTTTGATGAAATTAAAAGAATTTATCCGCGATGCCCATTTAAAACCATGGGATGGCGTCATCATACTTGTTTTGATCCTCAGCTCTTTTTTACCGATTTTTATTTTTGGCCAGACGCAAACAGCGGACAAAGAAGCCGTCTTGCGAGTCGATGGGACAGAAATCAAGCGTTTTGACTTAGTTGAAGGTCAAAAAACGTACACCTATCTTTATGAAGATGAAGATGGCGATACCAATTTACTGGAGATCGAAGGGGATCGGATCCGAATCAAGGAAGCCGATTGCGGCGACCAGATTTGTGTCCGCCGTGGCTGGGCTAGTAAAAATGGGGAAACCATCGTCTGTCTGCCTCATAAATTGGTGATCGAAATCCAAGCCGCAGATGGGAGTGAGACCGACGATCTAATCTATTGATCGTTTGCTTATGAGTCGATTACAACGAATAATTTTCATCTCACTGCTGGTCGCCCAAGGGGTCGTGATTGGTTTAGTTGAAAATATGATCCCTTATCCATTTGCCTTTGCGCCTGGTGCGAAACTAGGTTTGGCAAATTTAATTACCATTATTGCTTTGTTCACCATGCCAAAAAAAGACAGCTTTCTCTTGATTTGGCTAAGACTGATCTTAACGACGTTACTAGGAGGAACGGTTTCGACCTTCTTATATAGTATGAGCGGTTCCTTATTGAGCTACTTTGGGATGTCTTTGGTGAAACAGTTGGGGCCTAAGCGTGTCAGTATCATCGGCATTAGTGCGGCCGGCGGGTTCTTACACAACGTCGGACAGTTGATCACTGCCTCATGGATCGCTCAATCTTGGAGCGTGATGCTCTACTTGCCGGTCCTGTCTTTCTTTGGGATCTTGTCCGGGATCGCTATCGGAATCGCCGCCAACTACTTGCTGCGCCGTGTCGAAACACTGCGCCGTTTTCAAATTGATTATGAACGCCAGACCAAAGTCAAATGGCGCTCGGATTCAGAATAAAGGAGTTAATTATGAAACTTCATTCCATGTGGCAAGAGTATCCAGCACTGCAAGCTGACTTATCTGCCTCCTTGCAATTGATGGAAAAATCATTAAAACTAAAAAACAAAGAGGTCGAACAAGCGATCCTGTCCATGATCCATTCAGGTGGGAAACTGCTGCGTCCTGCTTATCAGCTGCTCTTTTCTGCTTATGGCAGCGACAAAGATCGTGAAAAAGCCGTCGCATTGGCGGCCTCAATCGAAATGCTCCACACTGCCTCGTTGATCCACGACGATATCGTCGATCATGCGGACACCCGCCGCAAGCTGCCGACCATTCGTTCCGAATTTGGCAACGATGTCGCTGTCTATGCTGGTGATTACCTCTTTGTCTGCTGCTTTAAATTGATGGCGGATTATGCCAGCTCCATGAAAAGCTTGCAGATGAATTCCCGTAGTATGGAAAAAATCCTGGCCGGCGAATTAGGACAAATGAGCAAACGATACGATTTGTCCGTCACTGTCGAGGATTACTTAGAAAACATTCGCGGCAAAACCGCTGAGTTGTTTGCTTTAAGCTGCTTCATCGGGGCTTACGAAAGCGGCACCTCCTTGCGCTTTGCCAATCAAGCCCGTGAGATCGGTGAAGCCATTGGTCTTGCCTTTCAAATCATGGATGACGTCTTGGATTACAGCCAAGATGCGGCTGCTTTAGGGAAACCAGTATTGGAAGATGTTCGGCAAGGCGTCTATTCCCTGCCGCTGTTAATGGCACTGAAAAGTGACCGCCAACAGTTGCTCCCATTGCTGGAAAAACAAGACGCCATGACGGACACCGACACCCACGAAGTCTATCGGATCGTCCAAGAAAGTGCTGGGATCGAGGAAGCCAAGAAACTCGCAGCCGACTATACGAAAAAAGCTTTGCAGGCGATCCAGAAATTACCTGAGACCAAAGATGAAACCAAAACGTATCTTTACCAGATCACTGCTCAGATCCTAGGGCGTCAGAACTGATCAAGGATCTAGCAAAAGCCTAGCAGCTGGAATCATACTGAAATAAGTCCCCAAGGTTAGATTTTTGATCTACCTTTGGGGGCTTTTTAGTTGATAGCTAGAATTTTATACGCAAAAAAAAGCCTCAACTGACAAATCATCTGTCAGTTGAGGTTTTTTTTCTTTTAACGCATCGTCACAAATTCTTCTGACCCCGTCGGATGAATGGCAACGGTTTGATCAAAGTCTGCTTTTGTAGCACCCATTTTGATGGCTACAGCGAAGCCTTGCAGCATTTCATCGACACCGATACCGATGCCGTGCAGACCGATGATTTTTTCTTCTTCTCCTAAGCACACCAATTTCATCTCACATTTTTGGCGATACTCATTTAAAGCAAAGTACATCGGTGTAAAGCGCGAGCGATACACCTTTATCTGCTCTTGGCCGTATTTTGCCAAGGCTGCTTCTTCGGATAAGCCAATCGTGGCAATCGGTGGATGCGTAAAGATGACCGTCGGTACTAAGTGATAATCCAAGTACGCATCGCTTTGACCGTTGAACAAGCGTTCAGACAAGCGTCGACCGGCGGCGATCGCAACCGGGGTCAAATCCAATTTTCCGATGACATCGCCCACCGCAAAAATCGAGTCAGCTGTGGTATTTTGATATTTGTCCACAATGATAAACCCTTTTTCATCCAATTGGACATCGGTGTTTTCCAGACCTAACTTATCCGTATTCGGCACACGACCACCAGCAAAAAGGACGCAATCGCCGGTCAAGGTTTCGCCATTTTCAAAGTGAACGATATACTCGTCACCTTCTTTAATGATACGAGAGGCCACGTAGCCTGCATAAGTTTCGATTCCTGATTCTTGGTACATCTCCACGAGATTATCCGCAAGCATCTTGTCAAAGGTTCGTAATGGCCGCTCTTTGCGGTACGCCCAAGCCACTTGGCTGCCCAGCTGTTGGCTGACACCGCTGATTTCGGCTGCGATGTAGCCTGCCCCTAAGACGACCATACGCTTTGGTGCTTCTCGCAACGCAAAAAAACCATTCGAGTCAATGGCGTACTCACCGCCGGGAATATTCATCGCGCTAGGTTTTCCACCGGTGGCAATCAAAATGTTTGCTGCATGGTAGTTTTCCCCATTGACGGTAACCGTGTGGTTATCCACAAACTGTGCATAACCGTGGATAACTTCTACATTGTTGCTGTCTAAGCCTTTTTGATAGGCTGTGTGTAAAAAATCAATGTATTTTTCACGGTTATCCACAAGCTCGGTAAAATTAAATTTATCCACATGTGGATAAATGCCGTAGCTAGTTGCGTCCCGTTTGATCATTTCTAACATCTCACTGGCTTGCCACATGACTTTTTTCGGTACACAACCGACATTGACACAGGTGCCGCCTAATTCATTGCCTTCGATCAATAATACTTTGGCGCCGTGCATCCCTGCTCGATTGGCTGAGGCAATTCCGCCGCTGCCGCCACCAATTACTATGTAGTCGTATGTTTCCATATTTGTTGTTTCCTCCTTAAGATTGTCTATGTTCTCATCGATCCTTTTTGGCTGGATTGATTCAACAAAAAAAGCCGAGAGAAACTCTCGACCTTATTTTTTCTTCCGAATCATGTCTCCGACTTCCACCGGTTCTTTGACCGGCATCGTCAACAGCATCATAGGATTTGGTGCACGATCGATGGATTCACCGTCTTCATTATACATGACTTCGACGGTTTGGTGAAAGTGATGGAATCCGGGACCGTAAAATTCGATTTCATCGCCAACTGAAAAGTGGTTCCGTTGCCGAATCGTAGCTGTTTTTGTTGCCGGATCATACGCCATGACTTCCCCAATAAATTTGTATTGCGGAATTTTCCGACGCGGGCCAAACAACTGCTCATTTTCACTTGGGGTATCGTAGTAAAAGCCTGAGGCAAGCTCTCGCTGCGCAACTTTCCACAGTTCATCGATCCATTCTTGTTTGCAGACATAGTTCTCTGGATCGGCCATGTAACTGTCCACGGCTGCTTTATAAACGTTCGCCACGGTTGAAACATAGTGGATCGATTTCATGCGGCCTTCGATTTTGAAACTATCCACGCCGTTTTCAATCAGATCAGGGATATGTTCGATCATCGACATATCCACAGCACTCATGGAAAACTCTTCTTCCACTGTCCCGTTTTTAGTCAAACTGTTTCGTTCCGTTGCAAAGGGCATGTCAAACAGATCATATTTCCAGCGGCAAGATTGCGAACAGCCGCCGCGATTGGCGTCTCGCATCGACATATGATTGGACAAAGTACAACGGCCAGAATAAGAAATACACATGGCGCCATGAATAAAGGCTTCGATCTCCACGCTAGTATTTTTGCGGATCTCAGCGACTTCCTCCATCGACACTTCTCGGGCGAGAACGACCCGTTCTAGGCCTTCTTCCCGCCAAAATTCCAATGTTTCATAGTTTGTGGCACTGGCTTGGGTGGACAAATGGATCGGTAGACCTGGCGCTTCTGTTGCGCAGATCTGGATCAAAGCGGGATCAGAAACGATCACTGCCGAAATACCGACATCTCGCAATTCCCGAAAGAATTCCCCTGCACCTTCTTGATTGCCCTCGTGGGTCACCATGTTGGCTGCTACATAGACTTTTGCGTTGTGGGCTTTGGCAAAAGCCACCCCTTCCGCCATTTCTTCATAGGTAAAGTTTCCCGCGCGACTCCGTAGACCATAGGCATTGCCGCCGATATAGACAGCGTCAGCGCCATAGTGGATCGCTGTTTTTAATTTTTCTAACGTACCAGCTGGTGCTAACACTTCTGGTCGTTTCAATGCTTGTTTAACGGTCATTTGTTCTTGCTCCTTACTTGATATCGTCAGGATCGATGGCATAAAATCCAGTGTCCAACCCACGTTCTGCTGGATGAAGTTGGGCAACTTGTTCACTGAGCACAGTTGCTTGCTCTGCTTGCCACTTCCCACTTTCCACAAGGCTCTTGGCTTGGGCAAACAGCTTAGCAATTGCCACAAAGGCAGCCCCTCGTGTATAGATTCCGTCCAGCTTCCAGGTTTGAAAGCCTGTTGCGGCTAATTCCCCCAGCTGCAGCATCAGATTGATGTCGTTATTGGCAAAAATGTGCGTGCCGTGGCTATCTTCATAAATGGAATAGTGAGTTTCTTCTTTTTTCGGTTCAGATAAAAACAACCCACGGTCGTGGTTCTTTTCTTCCGATTGTTGGGTATAGTTATAATAATTTTGTAAAAGCGGACGCTTCGATTGGTGAATGCAGGTCGCACCATAAACCAATACTTCCACAGGAATATTTAGTTGTGGTGCCATGATTTTCATTTCCTCGAAAGGAACTTCTCGTGCTAAAACGGCTGCCTTTGCTCCTTTTTGTCCCCAAAAATTGATTTGACGAGCGCTCGTTACTAAGGTTTCCCCTGCATAAATAAATGGCACGGCACATTCTGGATTTTGCTTCATGCGGTAAATGATCCCAGGATCTCCGAGAGCGATTTGATCGGCTTGATTGGTCTTCAGAAATGCTAGGTATTCTGGAATCCGCTTCATTTTTTCTGGATGCATGATGCCATTGACTGCGATCGTCACTTTCTTTCCAGCTTCGTGGGCCATGTCGATCAGTCTGATTTGCTCTTCACGAGAAAAAGAGGCCGGTAGGCGCAGCCCGAATGTCTCTTCTCCAAAAAACAATGTATCAACATAAGGGATGAGCTGCTGTGCTTGCTCGATCGATTCCACCGTGGCGATAATCTCAACCATAATACTCCTCCTTTTTTCAACTCATTCATAGTATCACACAGTAGGATTCTTTCCAAGAGGTCTCGTTACTCTTTTTTTCACGAATATCGCTTTTTCCGTCAATCAACCGTTGTCATAAAGCTATTTAGAAGGATATTTTTTTGTGAATCATCAATCATAATTAATAGAGATCACTTGATCACTACTAGACATAACAAGACAAAAAAGCGACGTTTCTATGGGTGCCGATTACTCGACCATAGAAACGCCGCTGCCGTTATTGGCTCGACTTAAACTTGTTGCAAGACCCGTGCTTGTCCCTCTTTGACATTGAGAGTGATCGATCCTTTGGAAGCACCAATCGTCACTTTGTCACCTAAATGAATTTGTCCTGATAGGAGCGCTTCACTTAAACGGTCTTCGACTTCTTTTTGCAATGCTCGACGAATCGGCCGTGCCCCATATTCTGGATCAAAACCAGCTTTACCGATCACATCGATGGCAGATGGCGTGATCTTCAATTGGATGTCTTGGTTGCTTAACCGTTTGATGATCGCTTTGCTCATAATCTTCACGATTTCGTGGATCTCCCCTTCACCTAAGGATTGGAAGACCACTGTTTCATCCACACGGTTCAAGAACTCTGGACGGAAGGCTTTTTTCAGCTCTTCTAAGATCCGTTTTTGCATCGCTTGGTGATCTTTCGTTAAATCAGTGACATTGAATCCAACGCTTTTTTCTTCGCGGATTTGTTGGGCACCGATATTAGAGGTCATGATCAAAATCGTGTTGCGGAAATCGACCTTCCGACCTTTGGCATCCGTCAAATGACCATCATCTAGCACTTGCAAGAGGATATTGAAGACATCGGGATGGGCTTTTTCCACCTCGTCCAATAAGATGACGGAGTAAGGTTTTGAACGGATTTTTTCCGTCAATTGCCCACCTTCATCATAGCCGACATAGCCTGGCGGTGAACCGATCAAACGGCTCGTGCTGTATTTTTCCATAAATTCGGACATATCGACACGAACCAAGGCATCTTCACTACCAAACATCGCTTCCGCTAAGGCTTTAGCAAGCTCGGTTTTCCCGACACCAGTCGGGCCTAAGAACATGAAGGAACCAATTGGACGGTTGGGGTCTTTCAACCCACTGCGGGCGCGACGGATTGAACGAGCGACTGCTTTGACCGCTTCTTCTTGGCCAACTACCCGTTGATGCAAGATCTTTTCAAGATCCAACAAGCGTTCGCTTTCTTTTTTCTCCATCTGTTGCAAAGGTACACCAGTCCATTGGGAAACGACCGTAGCAACATCTTCTGCAGTAACACTATCGGCATAGCCTGACGCTTCTTTGACTTCCATAAACGCCACTTCCGTCAGTTGTTGGGTCAATTTCTTTTCCTTGATCCGCAGACGAGCTGCTGCTTCAAAATCTTGCTGGCGAATGGCTGCTTCTTTTTCTTCGATCAAGTTAGCGATCTCGTTTTGTAGATCTGCCAATTCCGAACTTTCATCGGTTTTGTCTAGACGCACTTTGGCTGCTGATTCATCCATCAAATCGATGGCTTTATCTGGTAATTGGCGCGAATTGATGTAACGTACGGACAATTGCACAGCGGCGTGTAACGCATCATCAGAAATTTCCACCCCATGATGTTCTTCATAACGAGGACGCAAGCCCCGCAAAATTTCTTCCGCTTCTTCTGGTGTTGGTTCGTCGACTTGCACTCGGGCAAAACGGCGTTCTAACGCAGAATCTTTTTCAATGTATTTTTGGTACTCATCTAATGTCGTGGCACCGATAGTTTGCAATTCTCCACGGGCTAAGGCTGGTTTCAGGATATTCGAGGCATCAATCGCCCCTTCGGCTCCGCCGGCCCCAATCAGTGTATGCAATTCATCAATGAATAAGATGATTTGACCATCTTGATAGATCTCATCGATGATTTTTTTCATTCGGTCCTCAAATTCTCCACGGTATTTCGTTCCAGCAACTAAAGCCCCCATGTCCAGCATCATCAAACGTTTGTTTTGCATGTCTTCTGGGACTTCCCCATTGATGATTTTTTGGGCTAAGCCTTCGGCGATCGCGGTTTTCCCAACACCAGGTTCCCCAACGAGAACAGGGTTGTTTTTGGTCCGACGGCTAAGGATCTGGATCAGCCGTTTGACTTCTTTGGCACGACCGACAACAGGATCTAGCCGTTTTTCACGGGCTAATTTGGTCAAATCACGGGCTAAGGAATCCAAGGTCGGTGTTCCTTGCTGCGCTTTGGCTTGGGCTGGACGACGACGACCAGCACTTCCGTTGGTTTTGCTTTCATTGAAGCCCATTTTTTTCTTCAAAAGCTGACGCATTTTCGCGAGACTCAAGCCGAGATTCAGCATGATTCGTGAAGCCAAAATGTCTTCGTCTCTTAATAAGCCTAATAATAGATGTTCGGTACCGATCTGTGGTGCCCCTAAACGCTTGGCTTCATCCCCTGCATAAGCAAATGTATGTTTTGCTCGTGGTGAATACGCGAGATAGGCGTTTTCTGGGTATTGACGAACGGTGCCGTACCCTGTTAAATGTTCGATTTCTTCACGAATATCGTTTTCTGTGATATTCATTTCCCGTAATGTTTTGCCGGCGATCCCATTTTGTTCAATGACCAGTGCCAATAGAATGTGTTCAGAACCTACCGCTTGGTGCTTAAAGTATTTTGCTTCTTCTTGGGCGATAGCCAAAACGGCTTTCGCGCGTTGGGTGAATAATTCATCCATCTCTTTCACTTCCTGTCTTCGTAACTTAATCGTTCTAGAATTGCATGGAGCAAATCAGCTCGTGTTCTATTTTCATAAGGAGAACGTCCTAGAACTGCTTTCGCGATGACGGTCAACAATAAATTGCCTTCTCGCTTGGACAGGATTCCTTCCTCATAAAGTTTCTGGATTATTGCATACGCATCTTTTTCCGAGATGGTTTCATCGAATAGTTGATTCATTTCTTTTAAATAGTGGTGGCTGTCAGTAATTTTGACTTTCTCGATCCGAATATAGCCGCCCCCGCCGCGTTTACTTTCAACCGCATAGCCTCTTTGAACGGTAAAGCGGGTATTGATCACGTAATTTATTTGTGAGGGCACGCAGTTGAACAAATTTGCCATTTCTGCGCGACGAATCTCAATGGTTTCACTGTCTTCAAGAATTTTCTTCAAATATGCTTCAATCAAATCGGAAGTGTTGTGATGACTCAATTCATTCCCTCCCTTGACTAATTCTGACCTTCATTATACCCAATTTTTGAATCCTTGGAAAGATGTACGCTTGCACAAAAGGAAGGTCTAAAGGAAATTTTAAAGACACTTATCCCTCGCTTCAGCTTTTTTAGTTACAAAAAGAAACAAGCAGCTCGTCGGGGAACAAAAAGAGAATTCTTTGATCCCCGACGAGCTGCTTGTTCTTCTAACATAAACGTTCGTCTTATTGCGTACTTTCTGAACTACTTTCACTCGTTGACGAGCTGCTGCTTGAGGAGGATGAGCTGCTTGACGAAGAAGAATCCTGTGGTCGAGGACCTCTGGAAACCGTCACGGTAACAGAACTTCCTACTGCTACAGAAGTACCTGCTCCGGGCGTAACGCGCACTACTTCTCCAGCAGGCACAGAGTCGTTATAATCAGATTCTTGTTCTATCGTATACTGCAGTCCTGCTTCATTCAAATCTGCTTCTGCATCGGCTTGGCTTTTGCCAACGATTCTTGGTACATTGACCATTTCTTGCCCGCTGCTGACAGTTAATGTAATGATGGTTCTGGAAGTCACAACGGACTCGCCACTCGCTGGTGCTTGACCAATGATCGTACCTTCCGGTTGGCTACTGGATTCGTAAGTGACATTGATTTGTGAGAGGCTTACCCCACGAGAAGTTAATGCTGCTCGTGCATCTGCCTCTGTCATGCCATAATAGTTGTCCATTGCGAAGCTATCTGGTCCGGAGCTGACCTTAAAGGTGATTTCGTCTTCTGCTGGGGAAACTTCTCGCCCAGCGGCTGGTGATTGACTGATAATATCTCCTTCGTCGACATCATCTGACGACTCTAACTCTTCTTTGATTCTGTCTTCATCAAAGCCTAAATCGATCAATTCTTTTTTGACATCATCGAAGGAACGACCTTCATAGTCATCAAGGGTGATTTTCTTCGTTCCGCTACTGATGTAGAGAGTCACGACGGAATTCTTTTTGACTTCATTGCCTTCTGGCGGATCGGTCTTGACGACATTGCCTGCTTCGACTTCATCGTCTTCAATTTCTTCTACCTCGTCTGCCACTTGCAAACCAGCAGCTTCCAGCTCGGCACGGGCAGCTGCTTCTGTCTGGCCACTGACTTCAGGAATTGCTACATCTCCCCGACCACCGCCGAATAGGAAGTAACTGCCTATGCCTAGCAGTGCGATCACCATAATGATGGGCAGCAGCAGCCACCGTTTGCGTTTTTTCTTTTTCGGCTGCGCTGGTTCTTCAGCTTGATCCGCAACCTTATCTTCTACGGGTTCTTCTACTGGCGGCGTTTCGACTTGGGCTGCTTCCACAGGAGTCAGCACTCTCGTTTCATCCATCAGGGCATGAGGTTCCCATCTCGGTTCATTGAGTCGGTCAGGAGACAACACGGTATCAAGGTCCGCTCGCATTTCATCGGCAGTTTTGTACCGATCCGCCGGTTCTTTGGCGGTCGCCTTCAATACGACGTTTTCCAGCGATTGCGGAACATTTTTGTCATAGATCCGAATCGAAGGGATCTCATCTTGGAAATGTTTCAAGGCGATCGTTACGGCTGATTCGCCATCAAAGGGTACTTTGCCCGTTAAAATTTCATAGAGGATAATCCCAATCGCATAAATATCTGATTGATTGGTCGCCATACTGCCTCGTGCTTGTTCTGGTGAAAGATAATGCACCGAGCCTAGCATCGAGTTGGTTTGGGTGATCGATGTTTCTGATAAGGCGATCGCGATCCCAAAATCGGTGATTTTCACCACACCGTCTTCATTGATCAGCACATTCTGGGGCTTTAGGTCCCGGTGAATGATGCGGTGCTGATGGGCCAATGCCACCGCTGATAAAATTTGTTGGATGATATCAACGATCTGCAAATAAGGTACGGGATAGTGCGTTTGGATATAGCGCTTGAGATCCATCCCTTTGACATATTCCATCACCAAAAACTGCATGCCGTCTTCTTCGCCGACATCATAAACGGTTACGATGTTTGGATGAACCAGCTCAGTCGCCGCCAAGGCTTCTCGTTGAAAGCGCCGAATCGCACTTTGGTCGTTTTGGAAGTCAAAACGAAGCACTTTGATTGCCACTTCACGGTCTAAGATCAAGTCATGCGCCAAAAACACATTTGCCATTCCGCCGCTGCCGATATTGCCGATGATTTTGTATCGGCCGTTTATCTTCTTCCCAATTTCGATCATGGGCGCTCTCCTCCAACTTTAATCAATAATACCGTGATATTGTCGACACCGCCGCGTTCATTGGCTTGATCGATCAATGATTGCACTGCTTCTTCCAGCACAGGGGTTTCTTGGATCGTTGCTGTGATCTCTTCATCTGAGACCATGTTGGTCAATCCATCTGAACACAGCAGCAAATAATCCCCGTCTGCAATAAAGTGGATCGCCACATCGACTTCGACTTCGCTTGGCATACCGATCGAGCGGGTCAAAACGTTTTTGCGAGGATGATTCAAGGCCATTTCTGCCGTGATTTGTCCCGACTTCACCAATTCATTGACCAGTGAATGGTCCTCTGTGATTTGAGTCAGCACTTGATTGCGTAAAAGATAGGCACGGCTGTCCCCGACATTGGCGATCGTAAACTGGTCGCCTAATAAGGCCACAGCAATGATCGTGGTACCCATGCCGCTAAGTTCTTCTTGTTCTTGTCCTTTTTGGAAAATCACTTGGCTTTCCGCTTGGATTTTTTGGATCAGCCATTGGGCAGTTTTTTCACTGTCTGTCAGCTCTGTCTGTTCCCAAGCGGTGCCGATCTCACTGACTGCTTGACGGCTAGCGACATCTCCGGCCCGGTGGCCCCCCATGCCATCGGCAAGCAAGGCCAATGTCACATTGGCTTTATTTACATAGGTTGCTGCAAAATCTTGGTTTGTGTTGCGACGTTTGCCGACATCTGTTTGAAAACGAATCTCCAATTTCTTTCACCTCGTTACTTTTTGCGTAGACAACTGATAAAAAAGCCATCTGTCATAAAATCTTGCGGATAGATCGTCAACATATCCTCTTGAACCGCTTCGGCTGCCAGCGGTCCTACCGCAAGAGGCATTTGCTCAAATTCAGGATGGTCAGCGAGAAACGCTGCCACGACTTGTTGATTTTCTTCCGCTAGAATCGTGCATGTGCTGTAGACCATTATACCCGATTTTTTCAGGGTTGGGGCGGCACTTTCCAAAATCTCTCGCTGAATCTGCGGCAAGCGTTGGAAATCGGCTTCCGTCTTGCTGTATTTGATGTCCGGCTTACGGCGCATCAACCCTAATCCAGAACAAGGGGCATCCACTAAGATGCGATCAAATTGTTCGGGTGCAAAGGTTTGAGCCGTCTCCCGCGCATCCATCACGCGGGTCTCCACAACTGCTTCGACGCCTAAACGTTGGGCATTTTGCTGAATCAGCTTAACCTTATGGGCATGGATATCCAGTGCTGTCACTTTGCCGCCCTCTGCGGCAGACAAGAAGGCAGCGATATGGGTCGTTTTGCCTCCTGGTGCGGCGCAGGCATCCAGTACTTGATGGTCTCGGGCTACTTGTAAAACGGGGGCAACCAGCATCGAACTTTCATCTTGGATCGTCAGTAAACCTTCTTTGTAGAGGGACGAGCCCGCCATAAAGCCTTTGTCAGCCACAACCCCATAGGGGGAAAGCTCACTTGGTCGTGCGTCGATGCCTTCTTCTTGTAGCCGTTCGATCGCTGCTGCTTGCGAGATGCGCTGCAGATCGATACGACCACTGGCATGATTGGGTTCAAATAGGGCATAGCCCAGCTCACTGGTTTCTTCGATCCCAATTTGTTTAACTAGTTTCTTCGTTAGCCACAGGGGCAAACTGATTTCCGTTGCTAAACGTTCCATTGGGTCTTTGATCAATGCCAAGTCTGGCACTCCTTGTCGTTGGATCGTGCGCAACACGCCATTGACGAATTTTCCAGTTCCCGGATTGCCTTTGGCTTTCGCGATATCCACGGCTTCATGAATGATGGCATGGGCGGGTACTTTATCGAGATACAGCATCTGATACAAGGAAAGCCGCAGCAGCGTTTTGACCCACGGGTCGACTTTGCGGGCATTTTTAATAAACCGATCCAAATAATAATCCAATAAAAGCTGACGACTGATGGTGCCGTACACCAATTCAGTCAATAAGCGACCGTCTTTGTCATTTAAACGCCCTTGATTCATCAATTCCCGCAACAGTAGATTGGAATAAGCACCGCCTTTTTCGATTCGCAACAACGCTTCTAGTGCCACAAAGCGCACTGTATATTGTATGTCTCCAAGATTACGCTTCATAGGTACCTACCTGATCCCCTTTTTGAATCTGTTGTCCACTGCCGTTTAAGAATGCGGCAATGTCTTGTCGGCCTTTTCCAGCTGGCTGCAATTCATCGATAGCCAATACCGTGCCTTCCCCACAAGCGATCAGCAACATTTTTTTCGTCCGTTCAATGATCGTTCCTGGTTCGGCTGTCGTCGTTTGCTCCAGCGGTGTTACTTGCCAAAGTTTCCAGCGGTTGCCATTTTGTGTCGTAAAGGCGATCGGCCATGGTCGCATGCCTCGGACTTGGGCATCGATTTGCACCGCCGTTTTCTGCCAGTCGATGGCTTCTTGTTCACGGCTGATATTTGGTGAAAAGGTGACTTTTGCTTCTTCTTGCGGGACAGGCTGCAGCTCTCCCGACAAGATTTTCGGCACAGTTTCCAGCAGCAAGTCTTTGCCTAATAGGCTCAACTTATCAAACATCGTCCCCACATCATCTTGGGCCGTGATCGGCAAGCGAGCTTGAGCAAAAATACCGCCAGCATCCATTTTTTTGATCATTTCCATGATGGTTACACCCGTTTCTTGCTCCCCTTCCATGATGGCATAATGCACAGGAGCCCCGCCACGGTATTTCGGCAGTAGGGACGCATGAACGTTGATAGCGCCATGCTTTGGTACTTCTAGTAAAGCACTAGGTAAAAATTGGCCGAAAGCTGCCGTGATCAGCAGATCAGGTGCTAAAGCTTGAATCTGCTCCATTTCTGGTGACCCACTGATTTTTTCTGGTTGTAAAACCAACAAGCCATGCTTCACCGCCGCTTCTTTAACGGGGGTCGGAGTGATGGTTTTTTTGCGACCGACGGGACGATCCGGCTGTGTCACGACTGCTGCCACTTCATAGCCAGCTTCAAGCAAGCCTTCTAAAATTGGGACGGAAAACGCCGGGGTACCCATAAAGACGATTTTAGTCATTTTCATGTTCCTCCATATACTTTTCTAAGTCTTCTTCAGGAATGCGTTCAACGAGCTTGTCGACAAACAGCACGCCATTTAAATGATCGATCTCATGCTGCATCGCACGCGCCAAGTAGCCGAATGCTTCCACTTCCATTTCCTCTCCTTCTCGGTCGAAATAGCGGACAGTGATCTCGTCTGCTCGTTTGACGGTCCCAAAGGTGTGGGGAATACTCAAGCAGCCTTCCACATCAAGGGATTCACCAGAAGAAGCGATGATCTCAGGGTTGATCATTTCAAAGCGGTCGTCTTCTTCGACTTCCACGATCGCCACTTGCAGGTTTTTGCCGACTTGCGGTGCGGCAATACCGATCCCGTCGTGGGCGACCATCGTTTCATAAAGGTCGTCTAGTAGCTGAACGAGCTCATCGGTAATTACTTTGACGGGTTTTGCTTGCCGACGAAGACGTTCATCGGGGGTGATAATAATAGGATAACGCATATTTTCTCCTCTAAATAAAATTCAACGGCTCTTGGTCAATCGACACGTACAATCCTTTGCGCTGATCGATTTGACTTTGATCCAACAGACGGGTCAACAAAGCAGGTAGCTGCGGTTCATTTTTGTATTTAATGATCAATTGGTAGTAATAACGGTTTTTCACCCGCAAAATCGCACTGGGTGCCGGACCCAACAAAATACTTTGCGGTGACAGCTCCTGCTGCAGATCCCGCGCGATCGCAAACATCTTCTGAGCTGCGACTTGCTCTTCGGGATGACTGCAGGTGATTTTGACGGTGAAATAATACGGTGGATAGCCGCTTTGGTGCCGCATCCACATTTCTTTTTGATAGAAATCTTCGTAATCTTGCGACTGCGCCAATTGGATGGCGTAGTGCTCAGGGTTGAATGTTTGGATCACCACTTCGCCGGTTTTTTCTGCCCGACCTGCCCGACCACTGACCTGAGTCAACAGCTGGAACGTCCGTTCACTCGAACGAAAATCTGGCAAATTCAAGGCGGTATCGGCATTCAAGACCCCTACCAGTGTGATATCAGGGAAATCCAAGCCTTTGGCGATCATTTGAGTCCCTAACAAAATATCCGCTTTTTTCTCCCCAAACAAGGTCAAGATTTTTTCATGGGCGCCTTTTTTGCGGGTGGTATCGACATCCATCCGTAAGACCCGCGCTTCGGGAAACAGTTCCTTCAACTCTTCTTCCACTTTTTGCGTGCCCGTTCCGTAATAACGAATCTTGTCTGCATTGCAGTTGGGGCAACGATGGGGGATGTGTTCTTCATGTCCGCAATAATGACAGCGCATCGTTTTGGTATCCATATGCAGCGTCAAGGAGATGTCGCAGTTTGGACAAGGCAAAACATACCCACAATCGCGGCACATCACGAAGGAAGAGTAGCCGCGCCGATTCAGCAGCAAGACGATCTGTTCTTTGCGGGCCAAGCGGTCTGTAATTTTTTCCTGTAACGGACGAGAAAAGGTTTGATACTTTTTATTGGCAAATTCGGTACGCATATTCACGACTTCGATCTGCGGTAATTGCGCACTGGTTTTTGCCCGCTGATTCAATTTCAATAAGCGGTAGACTTCTTTTTGCGCCCGGGCACGAGATTCCAATGACGGCGTCGCACTGCCTAACACCACTGGACAGTGATGGTACTGGCTGCGCCAAATCGCTAAATCTCTCGCATGGTAACGAGGGGCTTCATCTTGCTTGTAGGAGGCTTCGTGCTCCTCATCGACGATGATGACCCCGATGTTTTTCAACGGAGCAAAAATCGCCGAGCGGGCGCCAACCACCACCTGCGCCTCCCCACGTTCGATCTTACGCCATTCATCGTATTTTTCACCTTGGGACAAGCCGCTGTGTAAAACAGCCACTGCGTCGCCTAGACGGCTTTTAAAGCGTTCGACCATTTGCGGGGTCAACGCGATCTCTGGCACGAGCATGATCGCGGTTTTGCCTTGTTTCAGCAATTGGGCGATCGCTTGCAGATAGACTTCTGTTTTTCCACTGCCGGTGATCCCTTCCAGTAAAAAAGTCTGTGCCTCTTGGTTATCCGCACAAGCAGTGATTTGCGCTACTGCAGCTGCCTGTTCTTCATTTAATTCAAGCGGGACCGTTTTTTGAAATTGACGGTCTTTGTAAGGATCACGGTAGGCTTCAACTTCCGTAAAGGTCAGCCAACCAGCTTCTTGCGCTTGGTTCAAAGCCGCGGTGGAAATCCCTTGTTCGGTAAAAAAGGAAACCGGCAAGCGGGCTTCCTCTGTCAAAATCTGTAAGATTTCCAGCTTGCGTTTGGCCCCTTTGCGCAGCTGTTGCTGGACGGCGGGGATTTCTGCTGGATCGATCTTGCGTTCAATGTAACGGGTCATTTTCGCTTTGTTTTTATTTTTCACGAGATACTGCAGTTCAACTACTGCGGCTTCTCGCAAAGGCTTCAACTGCGGCAGCAGCCCGGCACTTTCGGCGTCTTGCCAGCTGAGGATGCCGTTTTCGGGAAAATATTCTTTGATGGGATGATTTCCTTCCAGCAAAACGATCTGCTTTTGGTACTCGGCTTTCATCACACTAGGCAGCATCGTCTGCAAGCAAGTGATCTTAAAGGCAAAGGTCGTTTCCTTCATGTAGTCGGCTAATTGGAGAAGTTCTTCATTGACGACAGGCGACAAATCCAACAAACGAACGATTGGTTTTAAGGTCTGCTGCGGTTCGGCAATTTCTGAAAGGCCGACGACGAACCCTTGAATATGGCGGTCGCCCTTGCCAAATGGCACTTCGACCCGCATCCCTGTCTCAATGGCGGCTTGTAATTCTGATGGGATCAGATAGGTAAAAGGCTGATCGGTCTGCATCGTGGGAACATCCACGATCACTTCTGCTATGTACGCCATTTCTTCTCCTCCTTTTAGGTTCTATTTTACTAAATGGGTGGGGGTTTGTCTGTACCCCTTACAAAAATTTAACCATCATCATTCAAAAGAAAAAGCCAGAACACAGGCGTGCTCTAGCTTGCTTTTGTCTATAGCTTTTGTTCGTCGCGGATACGCGCTTCTAATTCTTTTTGTTCTTGGTCTTTTTGCGCTTTGCGCTCTTCTTGTTCCATTTTCAAGCGGGCGCGCTTGATTTCTGGATGCGGATCATTAACGACTAATTCCGCTTCGATTTCTTCAAGTGCTTGACCCACGCTTTTCACTGAATCAAAGTTTTCTAGTGTTGCTTGCGCACCGGCGTCAAGTTCATGCGCCCGTTTGCTTGCTAAGATCACTAATGAATATTTTGAATTGACACGATCCAACAAAGAATCGATTGAAGGTTTTAACATCATATTTCTTACAGCTCCTCTAACATTTTGATATAGGTTCCGATCACTCGGTCAACGCGAAAATGTTCACTCGAAATAATTTCGCGAATTCGTTGGACTGCCTTAGGTACTTCATCATTGACAACGGCATAATCATATAAAGCCATCATTTCGATTTCTTCACGGGCGACACGCATCCGTTCATCGATCACTTCGGCAGAGTCGGTTCCTCTTCCTGTAATACGAGAGCGTAATTCTGCCAGATCAGGTGGCGTCAGAAAAATAAACACACCATCGGGAACTTTGTCTTTTACTTGTTTTGCCCCTTGCACTTCGATCTCTAAAAACACATCTTTTCCTTGATCCAGTGTCTGTTGGACATAAGATAATGGGGTTCCATAATAATTGCCGACATATTCGGCGTATTCCAGCATTTCACCGGCTTCGATCAAGGCTTCAAATTCTTCACGCGTGCGGAAATAGTAATCGACCCCTTCCACTTCCCCCTCGCGTTTTTGACGAGTGGTCATTGAAACGGAATATTGAAAATCGTTGTCGTCACTCTCAAAAATTGCTTTGCGCACGGTCCCTTTCCCTACTCCGGAAGGTCCTGATAAAACTATAAGTAATCCTCGCTCTGACATAATGACGTCCTTTCACTGACATTTGCTTAACGTCTATTTTGCACTTTTTTTCAGCAACTTTCAAGAACTACTTTATTATAATGGGAATTTCATGAAATTGCTAGTCTACACTTCGGCTGCTTTCTTAAAAGCCCATGTTGCTTAAGGTATTGATGACCCCTGCTAATTCGTCTTTGGCGGTGATCGCTTTTTCGGTAGGATCCGTCACTTCTTGGCAATCGATACGCACGATGTACCGCCGATTTAAAGAAACAGCTACGCCATCAACTAGTAGATGAAGAAAATCCGGCTCGATGGCTACGCAGGCATCTTCCCATGCAGAGAAATTCTCTTTGTCAGAGGGTATACTGCGTTTGATGACATTTTTTCCGCTCAGTTCGTGAAAGGTGATATCGTAATATTTCATTGGTTCATTCCTCCTACTCGATGTTTTGAACTTGTTCTCTGATTTTTTCAATGATCGTCTTCATTTGGACGACACTGTTTTTGATTTGGATCGGACTTGATTTTGAGCCAATCGTATTGACTTCCCGGTTCATCTCTTGGATCAAGAAATCCAGCTCTCGACCTATTGGTGTCTCAGCTGCCAGCAGCTCCGTCATCGTCGTTAAATGGATACTTAAACGATCCAGTTCTTCGTGGATATCGCCGCGTTCCAATAAAATCGCCAACTCTGTCAGTAAACGATCGCGCTCGACTTCTTCCCCTAAATAGGCAGTCAGTTTCTTTTCAAAGCGCTCTTGGTAGTCCGCCTCATAGAGGCCCACGAATTGTTTGAGTTCTGTCAACTTTTCCTGCAGCTGTCGCTGGTTTTCTTGCAAGATCTGCAGAATACCTTGCCCTTCCACCCAGCGGCTTTGATCGATCGCTGCCAGCGCTTGATCTAATGCTTCCATCACGCCATCGGCCAAGGTGCTTTCTTCTGGCTCTTGATCAGAGATCGTTAGAAAGGCCTCATGGAGCAGGAATTGTTCTAGCAATGCTGCTTTTGGCAGCTCTGCTAGGTCAAAACGGTCTTTGGCTTCGGTATCGATCTCCTGCATGAAACGTTCCAGCAAGTCCCATTGGATCTCGATCTGTTTCGTATTTGCGGTTTTTTCTTTTAACGTCACATACAATTCGATTCGTCCTCGCTGGAGGGTCTGCTTGATCGACTGCCGTAAAGCACCTTCTAGAGGATTCAATTGTTTGGGCATTCGCAGCTGCAGGTCCAAAAAGCGCTGATTGACACTTTTGATCTCAATTTCGATCTGCACATCTGGCGTTTCTGCACTGCCTTTGCCAAAACCAGTCATACTTTTCATTTGATCACTCCTCACCGTTTTGCTTTCTTACATGGAAAGCAGGGCTTTTTTAAGTTCTGCGAATTCTTCATTGGATAAGGTCACGCCTTTGCCCATCTTCTCGTGCTCTGGGCCCCAATCTCTCAGATCAAATTTTGGCGGACGCCCATTCCAGCTCACCAAATTCAATTCTTTGCGCCAGCCTCTTTGATTTTCCGAAAGCACGGCGATCTCTTCAACGATTTCATACGAAAATTTATCCATTTTCTGCTCCTTTCAAAAGATAGTGACTATACGCTGCCATTAAAGCAGTCAGCGGGTAACGCCGCCGAATCTGCTGAAGGGCGGGCAGATTCAATTGCTGCGTCCGATAAAAAAAGAAAAAGCGGTTTTGCTCGGACAAGACAAAAAAACGGTCGCGATAATAGCTCAGCCACTCGGTGATCGACCAGGCATCGGCTTCTTCCACTGCCTTTAGCGCAATTTTTTCAGCTAAAGCCGTTAGAATCGTTTCCTGCTCATAAATCACTGTAGGCGCTAGATACAATACTTTCGCGGTACACTCTATCAGTATACGCCCCCACTGCTCAAATGGCACATCCTGTTGATAGAATTTACGCATTTTTTTCCAAAATTCTTTTTTCTTTAGTTCCTGATAAAGCAGCGGGTCTGTCTGGCGCAGCTCTTTCAAAAAGCCCCGCCATAACGGCTGAAAATCAACCGTCCTTTCAAAGGTATACCAATGGCCTTGGTATTTGCCGAACACTTTCAAGGTTTCCAAATAGCCTAAGGTCATATTATCCAGCGAACGCTGGGCATCAAAAACCAAAAAGCTGCCTAAGGACCAAGGAGACCCCAACGAAAGCTGCGCAGTTTCTTCCGTCACAACCGTCCTTTTATTGATGCCAGGTCCTTGGACATCCACGGCGATACATTCCGTTGCCCCTTGCTGGACAGCGACATCGATGGGCAGGTTGTTGCGATAGCCGCCATCGATGTAATAGGCGTCATTAATTTTTTGCGCCTGCATCGCTGGATAAAATGAGGCGGATGCCAACAACCAATGCAGATTTTCCTCAACTGCGGATGGATCAAAGGCATAAACCGTCTCCTTGAAGTCGGGCAGACGAGTCGTACAGATCAGCAAATGACAAGCAGTTTGGCTGAATTTTTCTTGATCAAAGGTCTTTTGCAAAAGCTTTGCCAAGGGTTCGGTACTGGCGCCGTTGCTTTTGACCGCTTCGCGGACCAGCGAGTTGGCTTGATTCATCAAATCCCGCAGCGTTTGGGCTCGTACCGAAGCAAGCGGATAGTGCAATACTTGCTCGCTGGAGATATTTGCCCATAAATCGACGGCCGCTTCCACATCGTTCATTAAAATCAAGGCGCCATTCAACGCACCAACGGAAGTTCCTGTGATCCATTCAAAGGTGATGCCCCGTTCTTGCAGCGCTTGCCAAACCCCGATTTGATACGCCCCATGAGCACCGCCACCGCCTAAAACCAGCGCCGTCTGATAAGCTAGCGCTTTTTGATACCCTTGAGGGACCACCTGATACCCTTGCTGGATAAACCACTCAGCCAAGGGGGTCCGATGAGGGAGCTGCCACAAGACGGCTGCTACAAAACGACTGCGGGCAAAGCTTTCTGTCACAGCTAGCAGTTGTTTCCAAGTAAACTCGGCGGCTGCTTCCACCAGCAGATTGGTGATAGTCAGTGTCTTTTGGTCAAAATCAAACTGCCCGGCAAGGTAAAAGCGGCCATAACGGCTGTCGATCTGCCAGCCCTGCTGCGCCATGTCGGCAAGAAATGCTCGTCGCGCTTTTGAGTGCGACTCAAAAAAGGAAAAGACCAGTCGGCTTTCTTGAAACCCTGCCCTTTGTGCAAGAAAATCGATCGAAGTCAGTTTTTTCACTTTCATCAAGACGCCTCCTTAAGCAAAAAAGAATAGACGAATGACACGCCGGCTGCCGTACCACTCGAGCTATTCTTTTGATTAAAATGTTCGTTGTGCCATGTTGAATGCTGCCAACATCTCATCCGTGGCTTCATCGACTGGCGTCACAGATTCCAAATCACCTTGGATCACACGACGAGTGACACCGCCCATTTCGCCACAGGTGATCAGCGTGATCATTTTGCGGCCTTCTACTTCGTCAAGCAAATAGACATCGGTCGGATCGACCCGCACAGAAGAAGTCGCGGTATACGTGTAAATATTTTCCAGATCGGTCACATAGATAGCCGCCCCGATGGCGACATCATCCAATGGTGTAAACAAAAGATCTGGCGATTGGGCGCGATGGCTAGCTAACGCGTAATTGCCTTCCCCCATTTTTTGGGTGGGACTTAACGTACCAGCACCATACAGCAAGGCCTCGTTGGCCAAGCCTTTAAAAATCGGCAGATTGATCCCCACACTAGGAACCGCCACGCCGCCGATCACTGGCAAAGCTTTGTTGCTCAGCTGCGCCCGTAAGACTGCTTCTGAACTTGCCGGCTCCACGGCATCAAAATCAAAGGTCGCTTCCGCTTCCATGTTTTTTTCCACATCACTACGATCAATGGTGCCGACTGCGTATGCTTCACCTGTTTGTTTAATAAAATAATTTTTGATTTGATTATTAAAAATCAATGCTAAACCAATCAATAACAGCAAAAGCAAAAAGAGATTGCTCAGCCAATTCGAAAGTCTGCGTTTCTTTTTTCTCATAGGTTTTCGTCTCCATTAGTTTCTTCTTTTATCATACCAAAATCCTCATAAAGACGCCAATTTTGGCCAGTTTTTTTACGAAAAGACAAGATTTGCCTTTTTTTGTCGAAAAAGGGAACTTAAAAATTGTTTTTTCTGTTATTTTGTAATATAACTTTAAACGAAAAGATACAAGCAATTTTCAGCGCTTTGTTGTAGAATGAACTTAGTATATAGGAGGGATCGATCGGCATGTCTAACACGATTTACGTACATATTGATACAACCAGCAATGCCGTCTTGACCCGCGGGCTTGCCCCCCAAGATTTTAACAAGAGCATCGTCCATCAGCCCAAGAATTTGCTCTTGCTTGATCCTTCCAGTGATTTCGGCGAATTCGACGGTCATACGGGCTTAAAAGTGATACGCGGAATGGAAGACGTCCAACTGTTTTTTCAGCAGATCAACAAAGGTCGTGTTGCCGAAGAAATGAAGTGGATCGATTTTAATGATTACGAGATGGTCAAAGAATTGACGCCTTTAGAGATCTCCGAGTTGTTATATTTTGGCCACATGAAGACACACCTCCACTCCCCTTTCTTTTACAAACTGCAAAATAACTTTGTTTTCTTTGACTTAAAAGATGCACGTTCCCGCGTTTATTATCGCTATTTAGATGAATATTATCGGATCTTGGCGGATCGGATCACCCGCATCGTCTTAGAAAAAATCAATGATCGCCTCTCCTTTTTTAAAAAAGCAACACCGGTGGAAAAGCTCGATTTTAATTTGCTGAAAGAATTGCGGGGAATCATGCAAGAAGGCATCGTCTTTTGTCTAACACAAGAACAATTGATCGACAGAACCTATACGATCCCGATCTATCTGTCAGAAGATGCTGGCTTAAAAAACACGCTGGTCAATCAAAAAGAGCTGGATCAAATCGCTGTTTTGCGCTATTCAGCCAGCAAAAAAAGCTGGTCGTTGGAAATCGACCAAGAAGATCTAGCGTTTGGCTTTATCGACAAAAAAATGTCTTGATGCTTCTCTTTCTCAAAGAGCATCAAGACATTTTTTGATGGTTCCATTTCTAAAACTAAGCTTTCGGGACAAATAATTTCGGGGCTGCCTTGACTAAGAGACCTAGGACGACCCCTACATAAACGATATTGATAATGACCGATGATCCATTAAAGATCAAGGAATACAGATACGGACTTTGTCCTGGCGGTGCGTACATTCCCCAGACAAAGACCCCAGCCCAATAATGCCAAAACCAACGGCTGATCACCGCCACGATGCCCCCTAAGACGACATACCACGTAATGGTTTTGCTGTTTTGACGGATCGCTTGCTGGATTTTATTAGCAAACAAGCCGCCCATCCCGCCAAAAGCAAAGGCAAAGGGGTATTCAAAGATGATCTGTGGAACGGTGATAAAGTTACGCATGGCGCTACCAATCAAAATATTCAGCAAGCCCCACATAAATCCAGCTGTCATTCCCGGCAGCACTCCGCGACGATACGAATACAAGACCAAGGGCACGAGCCCTAAAGACAAGTCGATACTGGAATTGGCTGTCTGGATCGGGATATACGACAAGACGACCCCGATAGCAGCAATCATCGTTCCTTCCGTCCAGACCTGCAGCGACATTTTTCGTTTCAAAAAAAACTCCTCCTTTAGAATCATCACAATTCACAAAGGAGAAGTGTTGGACACTTCAACTCGTCACAATTCCTACGTTCGCATGATCGAAACAGGTACGAAGGGTTTAGAGTACTCTCATTCTCAGCCTTTGCAGACTCCCCTTTGTGATTAGATTCTATTTTATTTTTTGCTTGCATTTCGCAAGTCACTTTCAAGAATACCATAAATTGGTGAAAAGAAACATGACTGCGATCGTTTTTTCTAAAAACATCCTGAAACTCCTCAGAAAAAAACAGCCAATGAGCGGCTAAAGACCCACCATTGGCTGTTGTTCTCATGCTTATGAGACACGATTAAATTGATAATTTTGATTCAAACAGTGGACTGACTGGTTTGTTCTCATGGATTCGTTTGATCGCTTCGCCCATCAAGGCACCGACACTGATCTCATCGATTTTTTTCGACTTGCGGTCTTCTGGCAAGTGAATCGAATCTGTCACAACTAGATGCTCAATGGCAGAATCTTCGATCCGTTCCAAGGCAGGTCCTGACAAGACAGGGTGGGTACATGAGGCGTAAACACTTTTAGCACCTGCTTGTTTCAACGCATTCGCAGCCAATGTGATGGTACCAGCAGTATCGATCATATCGTCGATCAAGACACAAGTTTTGCCTTCAACATGACCAATGATATTCATGACTTCTGCTACGTTGGCTTTCGGACGACGTTTGTCGATGATCGCGATTGGTGACTTAAGAAACTCAGCTAATTTACGGGCACGAGTCACGCCCCCGTGGTCTGGTGAAACGACGACGACGTCATCGCCTTGAATGCCTCTTTCCAAGAAGTAGTTGGCGATCAATGGTGCACCCATCAAGTGGTCAACTGGGATATCAAAGAACCCTTGAATCTGTGAGGCATGCAAATCCAGTGTAACCATGCGGTTCGCACCGGCTTTTTCGATCATGTTTGCTACAAGTTTTGCGGTGATTGGTTCTCTTGATCGCGCTTTGCGGTCTTGTCTTGCATAACCATAATAAGGCATTACTACATTGATCGTCTTCGCACTGGCGCGCTTCAAAGCATCGATCATGATCAGCAATTCCATTAAGTTATCGTTTACAGGGCTGCTGGTTGATTGAATCACGTAGACGTGGGCACCACGAATACTTTCTTCAATATTCACTTGGATTTCACCATCGCTAAATTGTTTGACTGAACACTTACCTAATTCAACACCTACTGCAGCTGCGATTTTTTCCGCCAAAGGACGATTTGAGTTCAGAGAAAAAATCTTCAATCTTGGATCAAAATAATGATTTGACATGAGAACCTCCACTTTCTTTGCGTTCATCTAGAAAAAAATGACTCCTTTTACTAGAATCTTCTTCCTAATAAATAGTAGTCATTTTTCCTTAAGAAATCAAGTCATTTCGCTATTTCTAATTTAGATAAGGCAACTTTTTCGCGTAATCCGCTTTATTTTCCTGACGGGCGCGGGCAATCGCCATACTGTGTTTAGGTATATCTTTGGTGATCGTTGAGCCAGCAGCGATCATCGTTTCCTCTTCGATGGTCAATGGCGCAACTAGATTGGAGCCAGAGCCGATAAAGCAATTGTCGCCGACAGTCGTTTTGAATTTGCTCTTGCCGTCATAATTAACAAAGACTACGCCGCAACCGACATTGATGTTTTTGCCTAAGGTCGCATCGCCAACATAAGACAAGTGTCCGACTTTGGTGCCTTCACCAATCGTCGCATTTTTGACCTCCACAAAGTTCCCGATATGGGCATGGGCCAAAATTTCCGCATGGGGACGAAGATGGGCATTGGGACCGACATCGGCGCCATCATGAATGATGCTCTCCTCGATCGTCGATGCCTTGATCGTCACTTGGTTGCCGATCTTGCTGTCTTCTATTTCAGAAGCTGCCGTAATGACACAGTCTTCTCCGATCGTCGTCTTCCCTTTGATGGTGACACCGGCTTCGATCAGAGTATCTGAGCCGATCACAACACCTTCGTCGATATAAGTCGTTGCCGGATCGATCAAGGTCACGCCATTTTGCATGTGCTGACGATTGATCCGCTGACGCATCAAGCGATTGGCTTCGGCTAAGGCGATGCGGTCATTGACTCCTAATGATTCATGAAAATCTTCGGTTTGATAAGCAGCGATGATTTTGCCGTCTTCCTTTAAGATCTCGATGATATCAGTCAAGTAGTACTCCCCTTGGGCATTGTCCGTATCTAATTTTGCCAAGGCGTCAAATAACAATTCATTGTCGAAGCAATACGTCCCTGTATTGATTTCTTGGATCAGCGCTTCTTCGATCGACGCATCTTTTTGCTCAACGATTTTCTCCACGATACCGACACGATCCCGCACGATTCGGCCATAGCCTGTTGGGTCTGCCGCTTGCGCCGTTAAGATCGTCGCCGACGCATTTTTCCCTTGGTGGTAATCGAACAAGTTATTCAAGGTTTCCGTCGTCAATAACGGTGTATCCCCACTGATCACTAAGGTCGTCCCTTTTTTGCCTTTTAAAAATGATTCGGCTTGAACGACAGCATGGCCAGTACCCAATTGTTCGGCTTGTAAGGCATAGTTGGTGCGATCCCCCAGTTGCTCTTTGACCATTTCTGCCCCGTGACCGACGATCGTCACGATCTCTTCAGGATTGGTTTCCACCACTCGATTCATGATGTGCTCCACCATTGGTTTGCCACAAACAGGATGTAACACTTTATATAACTTCGATTTCATGCGCGTGCCTTTTCCAGCCGCTAAAATTATTGCAAAACGTGCGTCCACGTATTCCACTCCTATCAATCTGAACGATTTTTGTTCATTGAATTTCCTATAAACAGTTTAGCCCAAGTACTTGTAAATTTCAACGATTTAAGGAATCCCCACCTAGACCAATCAAAAAAAAGACTGGCGGCCGCCGTTTAAAAAACAGCTGCTTGCGCCAGTCTAAGAGCCACAAAAAATCAGGCTTTTTTCTCAAAGTAATTTCCCGGTACTACCGAGATCGTTTTGGTCTGGGTATCGACATCTTCAACATACAGCAGAGAACTGTAATCGCTGATGGCCCGCTTGCCTTTGAATTTCGTTTCGGCAAAAACCGTAATACCGACTAATTCGGCTTCAAATTCTTCAATCAAGCTCTTCATCCCATTGACCGTGCCGCCGCCTTTCATAAAGTCATCGACCACCAATACTCTAGAGCCGCGCTTTAAGCTGCGTTTGGATAATTCCATTTTTTCGATGCGCTCTGAAGAACCAGAGACATAATTGACACTCACGGTCGAGCCTTCAGTGATCTTGGAATCACGACGCACGATCACGAAGGGAACATTCAAGTAGTAAGAGACTGCTTGAGCGATCGGCACTCCTTTAGTAGCAACGGTCATCACCGCATCGATTTGTTCGCCTAAATATTTGGAAGCGATGATGCGGCCGACTTGGCGCAGCAATTCCGGTTCGCCTAATAAGTCAGATAGATAAACATAGCCGCCAGGCAACAAACGGTCTTGCTCAGACAAGCGTTCTGCCAGCCCTTCGACGTACGCATACGCTTCTTCTTCAGAAATTTCAGGCACAAAAAAAACACCGCCAGCAGCGCCTGGCACGGTATCAAGAATGCCTGTTCCTCGTTCTTTAAAGGTCTTTTTGATAATAGATAAATCTTCGCTAATCGATGATTTTGCAGAGGCATATCGTTTAGAAAAGAAGGACAATGAAATCAATTCATGGGGATGATTCAACAAGTAATGTGTCATATCGATCAGTCGTTCACTTCGACGTATTTTCACACCGGACAACTCCTTTAGTTTATTCGCCTTATTATAAGGCTTTTTCGGGATAAATGCGAGCATTATCTAAAATATTGCTTATATTGTTCGGTTTTGATTAGAGTTTAAAAAAAAGAAACGAAAATTCTTCGTTTCTTTTTCATAAAGCCCTTTATTTTAGGCGTTGTTTTCGTTGCACTAGGATCACGATGCGTTTGATCAAATTGATCACTAAGAAAAGAGCGATAAAAACCAGCGTGATCGTCGCTCCCGGTGGTGTGTCCAAATAAAAGGAACTGGTCAAACCAGACATCATCCCAATCATGCCGATCACGACACTGATCAAAATCACGGCATTGAAGCTCTTGCCTAAACGCATACTGATGGCAGCTGGTAAAACCATGATCGCAGAGATCAACAATGCACCCGCAATCGGGATCATCATGGCGATTGCCACCCCCGTCAAGACATTAAAGAGCATCGACATCACTCGCACAGGCAAGCCATCGACATGGGCGGTATCTTCATCAAAGGTCAAAATGTACATGGGCCGTTTGAATAAGAAGAATAAAGCAAAAACGACTAAAAACAAAAAGCCTAAGATCCAGACTTGTTCTTGTGTGATCGTAACGATCGACCCAAACAAATACGATTGGATACTCGTTGCGGAGTTCCCCCCGCTAAGGTTCATCAAGACGAGGGCTAACGCTAAGCCGCCGGACATCAAAATGGCGATCGAGATCTCTGAATAACTGCGGTACAGTGTTCGCAAGTATTCCAAAATGATTGCGGCAATGACTACGATCAATAGCGTCGTCAAACTCGGATTTAGATTTAGAAAGAAGCCTAGTGCCACCCCTGCTAAAGAGACATGGGACAGCGTATCAGCCATCAATGACTGTCGCCGAATCACTAGAAAGACCCCCAGCATCGGTGCGATACCAGCAATAAAAATCGCCGCAAGAAAAGCTCTTCTCATGAATTCATATGAAAGCAACGCCATGGTGAATCCTCCTTCCGCACTAAACGGATCTGACGGTCCGCGTATTCTTTGATATCTTCATGATCATGGGTGATCATCAAAATCGACTTGCCGTGGTCATGAGCATTGTGCCGCAGCAGTTCATAAAACAGATTGCGGGATTGTTCATCCATCCCCGTAGTCGGTTCATCTAAAATAAATAAATCAGGGTCCGTGGCAAAGACCCGTGCCAAGCTGATCCGCTGCTTTTGGCCACCGGACAACTCGCCGATCCGTTTATGACGCACGTCCCACATCCCGACGGCATCTAATGCACGGCGGACATGTTCATGGTCTCGTTTCGTCAAGCGCTTGAACCAGCGATCTCTTGGGTAGCGGCCCGATTGGACCAATTCCAAAACGGTGCTGGGGAACCCGACGTTAAAGGAAGCAATCTGCTGAGGAATGTAGCCGATGCTTAATTTTTCACCAGCAGCATTTTTGGTCGCCAAGGTGACTGCTCCTTTAGAAGGTTTCAACAAACCAAGGGTTGCTTTGATCAAAGTAGATTTTGCCGCCCCATTTTCGCCAGTCAAAATCACGAATTCGCCGTCTTCGACAAAGTAGGAAATGTCTTCCAAGACGGGCTCATCATCATAATAAAAGGTCAAATCTTTTACATCGATATAACGCACGCAGGCGCCTCCTTAGTGAATACTTTTTTGTAATGCTGCCAAATTGTCTTCCATTACAGACAGGTATGTTTCGCCGTTATCCATCTGCTCTTGCGTCAAGCTTTCTAATGGATTCAAGACCGCCAGCTCCACTCCTGTTTCAGACGCTAAGGTCTCAGCCACCTTCGATGACGCGTTTTCTTCAAAATAGATAACTTTGACTTGTTTTTCTTCTACATATTCTTTCAGCTCAGCCAACCGACTTGGTGTTGGTTCTTGATCGGGTGAAATGCCCGAAATCGATTCTTCGACTAAATCATACTGCCGTGCCAAATAGCCAAAGGCTGCGTGCTGCGTAACGAAGGTTCGTTGGGTCGCATCCTTTAACGCCGCTTGGTAGGCTTCATCTAAAGCAGAAAGCTTTTCGATATAGGCAGCTGCATTTTCCGTGAAAGTTGCCTTTTTCTCAGGAAACTTCGCAATCAAGTCATCGCGGATCGTTTCTACTTCTTGGATCGCTAAGACTGGGTCGGTCCAAACATGAGGATCGTACGTATGATCATGGCCTTCATGGCTGTCTTCGCTTTCGTGATCGTGCGCGTCATGATCCTCTTCCTCTGTGCCTTCCACCAACTGAATGTTTTTGGCCGCTTCGATCACGGCTGTTTGCTCAGGATCGACGGAATCCGTCAAACTAGCGACCCAAGTTTCTAGCTCAGGACTATTGTAGACAAAGGCATCTGCATCCATGATTTTGGTCATATCTTTGGCACTTGGCTCATAGTCATGGGGTTCGGTTCCTGCAGGGATCAACAAGGAGACCTCTGCTGCGTCGCCTACGACTTCTTTCGTAAATTCGTACATTGGATAAAACGTCGTGACGATCGACAGCTTCTCTGTGTCACTCGATTGGCTTGTCGCTTCTTGCTGCCCACAAGCGCCAAGAAGCACGCCCCCTAAAAGGAGTGCTGTAGTAAGTAAGATTTTTTTCATCGGGATTTCCCCTTCCATTTACTGGCTCTTCTTTTTATTTTAAAACGGAACAACTCCGTTTTGTTAGCAAAAGTTACTCTATCAAATGATTTCCGGTTCGTCAAGACAAATCGTACGTTTTACGATTTAAAACTTTTATTTCGAGATAAATCGGAAAACATAGGAGAAAACGTTCATTTGAAGCGGATTCTTCTCTCAGGAACTTAGCCATATTTTACACCATTCGCCATGCGCCCCTGCTGTACCAGCTTGAAAAATTAGAGAGTATGTAGGATAATAACCTAAAAGCACTTGGAGGAAACGAAGATGAACGAATTTGTAACTGTGCCGCCAACTGTAAACAACAGCGACTTGTTGACTCGAATCGTCTTACCAGAAGATCCTGCATCGCAGCAAACCGAAGAAATCCGCAAAACGATCGACAAACCATTGTATGAAGAAGACAAAAAGAAAAAATCCGCAAAGAAGCAGCACCAAAAAGAATAGCCTTTGCTTTACGTAAAGAATCAGACCCCGACGCCTTATTTTCGTCGGGGACTTTTGTGTAGGGCAGCTTCTAGATGCTTCCTTCCCCACTTCAGCTGCCTTTTTCTTTACTATTGAAATAGAAGGCATACAAAAAAACACAGGCGAATTCAGCCTGTGTCCTTGACTCATTCATTTCAATGTACGTACAAGATAAACCTCATCGCAGAATCCTTTTAAGGCATTATAGACCCGCTGTGCCCGCGAATATTTTTGACAAAGAGCAAAGACAGTCGGTCCGCTGCCGGTCATCAAGGCAACATCGGCACCATATTTCATCATGCGATCTTTGATCTGTTGGACGATCGGATACTTCGGGATCGTGATGGCTTCTAGGCTATTGCCCATGGCAGCGATCATTGCTGGATAATCTTCGGCTAAGACGGCGGCCGACAATGCCGCGATATCTGGATGGTGCAGTTGGTCTAGCTCAACTTCTTGAAAGATTTTCCCCGTTGAAACACTCAAACGAGGTTTAACCAAGATGACCCAACATTGCGGCATCGGCCGCAGCGGCGTCACCAGCTCCCCTTTTCCTGCAATGTGGGAAGTGGTCCCATAAAGACAATAGGGAACATCGGTGCCGACTTCCATACCAATATCGATCAGCTCTGCCATGGAAAGGTCTAAATGCCAGAGGCGAACCATCCCCCGCAGCGCTGCCGCACAATCCGTACTGCCCCCACCTAACCCAGCTGCCACCGGGATATTCTTGGTGATGCGGATACGGATGCCTTTTTTTATGCCGTAGCGTTTTTTTAAGATACTGGCGGCTTGATAGACATTATTGCGTTTGTCGATCGGCAAAAAGGCTTTGTTGGTTTCTATAATGATCTTATCTTCTGCTATCTCTTCCATTATCAGACGGTCGGCTAGATCAACACTAGACATCACCATTTCCAACTCATGGTAGCCGTCTGTTCTTTTCTCTAACACATCGAGACCGAGGTTGATCTTAGCTGGCGCTTTTTCAATAATCTCCATCTTCATTCATCCAATCATCTGATAGTTATTTAGTTCTATCATAGCAGATTCTTATAAGATAGTTGAGTGATTTCTCTTGTTTTTATGATTGTTGCCATTTTGGTTGCCCTTTGGCTTGGTTCCTCGTAAAATAGAAGTACCAACTCAATAGATAAAAGAAAGCGGGGGAACCACATGGCAAATTTGATTCCAAGAGATTTCGCAGGCGGCGAAGAACTATTAGGCAAATTAATGAACAGTTTTTGGCAAGAACGGCAAATGAATACGGACATTAAAGAGTACGAAGACAAGTATCTCGTTCAAGCAGATTTACCCGGCATCAAGAAAGAAAACATCCGCGTCAGTTACGTCAACAACACGCTGACGATTTCAGCGGCTCAAACAGAGACCACGGAAACCGAGGAGGATTTCGGACATTATTTGCGCAAAGAACGCTCTAGCAGTGCCTATCAACGGACCTTCACCATCACAGACATTGATGACGAGTCCATTAAAGCAGTGTTTGAAGACGGCGTTTTGACCCTGACGTTACCAAAAGCCAGCTACAAAGATGCACCCGCAAAAAATATCCCGATCGAATAACCGAGATACCAAAAAGGCAGTCCCTTCAGAGAACGCTCTGGGGGAACTGCCTTTTCTTATTTGCGTGCTTGTCGTCGATACGCCTGTCTTGAGGTCTGTGGTTCTTCTTCAGAAATCTCTTTTTTGACGTACAATTTCAAACTGTATGGTTCATGGTATTTCACATCATTTTTGATAAAATCACCGCCAGTGATAAATAAGCCCACTGGCTCTAAGGGCTGTTTGCCTGTCCATTGGATCGTGCCGACTTTCGTCATCTCCGTGTAGCTAGTACCGATCTGCAATGCGTACTCATTTTCCCCTTGCTGTTTGACAAAATAGTAAGGATACAAGGTGTTTTTCGGGATCGTAAAGCCGTTGGATGACGGTTTGATCGCCAATTCTTCTTGAGCGATCAAGGTCTGCAAATGATTCGCCAATACCAGCTGATAGTCTTCTTCAAAATGGATCACCGCTTTTTCAGTCGTCAAACGATCAATGTCGGTGGTGCTGATGGTTTCTCCTTCAATATTGAAGACTTCGTCTGGTAAAACTTTGACAAAGGCCTGAGTGACATCGAACTTCATATTTTTGTTTAAGAAATAATAGAAGATATTCAGTACCCAGAAGTAGACTAAGACCAAAAAGCCGACCGTATAAAGGATCGCTTGAAAATAGTTTTGGTTCGCAAACATCCCGTAGACGATCCGCAAAATATACGCCGTTGGAATGATACTGAGGATGGTATAGGCACGGTTCAAATATTTAGGACTAATATCGAGATAGCCCAAAAATTTATGGATGCCGTTGATTAAATCTAAAATAAGCGTCATTTTCTCACCTACTCATTTCCTTGATTCTCATCCATGATCCCTTGTGGATCTGGCGTGGTCTCTTCACTTGAAGAAGGTGTTTCCTGATTGTTTTCCGATGGTGCTGGTGAAACATTGGCATCGCTTGATGGCGTCGTTTCTGCAGGCACCGAAGAAGACGGAGTCGTTGCTGGTGTTGCTGGTTCACTGCTGGATGACGGTGTTGTCTGCTGGTCATCGTTCGTCGGTTGTGAGTCCGTGCTAGCAGGTGTCTGATTTTGACTGTCTTCTGTCATCGAAGAGGGTGTGCTTTCACTTGGTGCTTGTTCGGTCGTCTCTGTCGTTTCCGTCGCACGACTTGGTTGGCGGTAGCTGCCTGAATTCACCACGCCGGTGGCAGTAGCAATGATCGTTGATATCGTTAAAAGTGCAATTGGTTTTAAAATAGGCGGGACTTTTCGCATGATTCTCATCCTTTTCTTACCCGATGTTGCCCATTGGCAGCCTCGGTTCCTTCAGCCTCTTCTTACCTTTATAATCGTTTCTGACAAAAGGGTCAAGATTCCAGAGGCTTCTGTCGCAGGATTTAAAAAAAACTAAACATGTAACTGTTTTCACAAAAAAAACAACGACGGCAGTTGCCGCCGCTACACAAGGTATTCATAAAACTTTTCAAAGGTCAGCCGCAACGTGCCATGGTAATCCCGTAAAAGGGTAGGCAAGGCGATCACTTCTTCATGTTGGATCGGGGCATCGATTTGGATCACCGCTTCCTCCTCATCCAGATAATAAGAACTAAACAGTTCATCATCAGCGACTTCTTCTAGCTGATTGGTCAGCTCCTCATAAAACTTTTCTACGATCGGTTCTGCCAACTCATCAAAGACTGGCTGCAAGGCTGCTTCTACAGCTGGAAACGGCTGCGCGAGTAATTGCTGTCCGCTGAGGGAATGGCGGGTATTCTCATAGGTCAAATAAAGCAGGTCGAAATAATCCTCTTCTTCCCCGATCGCTTCTAGCGTCAAAAGGGCTTTTTCTACCAATGAAACCAAGGCCGAGGATACCTCCTGATGCATCACCGCATCAACTTTTTCAAATAATTGCTGTTTCTCGATGACAAATGTTTCTTCCATAAAAGTGAATTCCGCTTTTTCAAAGCAAAGGGGGGGATCAGAGATAAATAGTTGGATCGTTGCCATGGCGTTGCCTTCTTTCTTTTTCAAGCTGCGGACAAACAGATGATTTGTCAACAGCGAAAATCTTCGTTAGCATAAATAATAGCAGGTGAACAAATTGTTCATCAAGTAATAAGGAGGAGATCGAATGAGTAAAGTTGCTGTTATTGTCACTGATCTAGTTGAAGATGTTGAGTTGACGTCACCAAAAGAAGCACTGGAAGCGGCTGGACACGAAGTAGTCGTTATTAGTAATGAAGGCGCCGAGACCGTCGAAGGCAAACAAGGTGGAACATTTACCGTCGATGCGGCCATTGATACGATCGATCCTGCAAGTTTTGATGCTTTGTTGATCCCAGGCGGTTTCTCCCCTGACCAATTACGGACCGATGAGCGCTATGTGTCATTGACGAAAGACTTTTTGACATCTGATCGTCCCGTCTTTGCCATTTGCCACGGCCCACAACTGTTTATCCAAACAGGACTGACAAAAGATTTGACCTTGACGGCTTATGATTCTGTGCGACCAGATTTAGCCTACGCAGGGGCCACCGTCAAAGATGAGCCCGTCGTGATCGACGAAACCTATCGGTTGATCACCAGCCGAAACCCAGATGACTTAGATGCCTTCAATCAAGCCATTACCGAGGCATTGAACTAACCACGAACAAGACTTGGTTTCTTAGAGAAAAAAAGCCGCCAGTTGCAGCGTTCGATCCTTCGTATCTATCGAGCTGCAGCTGAGCGGTTTTTTCTTGCGTAGCTTTTCAGTTTCCAGTGAATGGCTCTTTCCCCGTTACTCGTTAGAGGGCAGCTCAAAACCATCGAAAGTCTCGCCATCATAGTAGCGCAATAATTCTTCCGTCGATAATAAGGAAGACGTCATTTCTTCCTGTGTCTCATTGGCCTCTCGAAGTTGGGCAAGGTAAGCCGCATAGGCTTCTGCCAACTGCCGATAAACAGCTTGCCGCGAAGTTCCTTCTGCTTGGATCGTCGGCAATTCACGGATAAAGGCCCGATAGACGGGGCGGTTTTCCTGCCATTCGATCGGCAACTCAATTACTTGAAGCTGGGCTTCTTCAAACCATCGTTCCATCGCTCTCCCTCATTTCTTTTCTTATTATCGTCAAGTTAGCAGCAAAGGTCAATCAGTGAGCAAAAAAACACAGAACAAGCGTTGAAAGAAATTGCCACATCCGCAAAAGCTCGCTTGTTGGGCTAGCTTTTACGGATGCGGCAATTTATCTGCTTCTTCTGTGTGTTACTCGTTTTTATGCGGCAACATACGCATATTTTTCAATGTTTTGTCGGATCGTTTCAATCATGTCTTCATCTTGTAAGCCAGTGATTTCTGCAATGACTTCCGGTAGTGATTTTTCATCCAAAAGTGCTTGCAATTGTTGGCTTTGCTCATCTTCAGGGTCTTTGTAGTTGAAGATCATGCCGATCGTTTCATAGAGATGATCTGGCTGCATGTTGCGTTTTTCTAACTCAAGGACTGGTCGGATAAAACGTTCTTCGGTCCCTAATTTGCGGACAGGTGTCCGTGCCACCCGAGTGATAGCATCGGAAATGTGTTTGTTTTTAAAGCGTTGGATGATTTTTTCGATATACCGTTCATGTTCTTCGGGATCAAAGGCCCACTTCTCAATTAAAAGCCGCCCAGTTTCTTCGAGAACGGATTTTAATTGGATCACCACTAAATGGTCCTGCATCGCTTCATCGATCGTCTGATAGCCTTGGAGGGCGCCTGTGTACGCTACCGTAGCATGACCCGTATTGACACTGAATAATTTCCGTTCAATATACGGTTCCAGGTCCGCCACATAATGGACCCCTTGCAGATGGATCGAGGATTTCATCCCTGACTCTTGGATCACCCATTCGCAAAAAGGTTCTACTTGAACGAATAAAGGATCTTCATGGTGCTGCAGCGGTACGATGCGGTCCACCGCTGCATCTGGAAAACCAACCGTCGCTTCTAACGCGGACCAATCCGCAACGTATTTTTGCACTTCGCTTTTTAAAAAGGTCGATCCGCCGATCATGTTCTCACAGGCGATCACATCAATGGCTGGCTTGTCTGGGTGTTGCTGACGTGCTTCTAAGCCTTTGGCGATCAGCTCAGCGATATGCGGCAAAATGTTGGGACCAATGGCGGTCGTAAGGATGTCTGCCTCGGCGATCGCTTGGATCACCGCTTCTGGTTCTTTGGCATTGTTCAATCCCGTCACATGCTCGATGTGGATCTGTTCTTGGGTCTCATCGGCTAATTCGATCGTATACCCTTGTCTTGCTTTTAAGGCGTCAATGATCGTTTCATTGACATCAATAAATGTGATTTCAAAGTTGTTGGCAGCCAATATCTCGCCGATAAAGCCGCGACCAATATTACCTGCACCAAAGTGAACTGCCTTCATGTCTTGTCTCCTCCTTAAATCCTTATGCTACGGTCAAACTTTGGGCGATTTCTTCTTTATCTAAGGCATCCGCCAATTCGACAACGTTATCGATATCGCTGCAAAAGAGGGCGATTTGTTGGACCAATTGCAGGTGATCTTCCCCTTTGCCCGCGATGCCGAAAAGGACGGTGACAATTTTTTCTTCGTCCGCGGTACCGAAATTCACGCCATCAGGTACTTGCACGATACAGATACCAGATTTTTTGACGTATTTTTTGGCTTCATCCGTGCCGTGAGGAATCGCAATAAAGTTCCCCATATAGACTGAGAGCATCTCGTCACGCTCAAGCATGGCTTCGACGTATTCTTTTTCCACACAGCCTGCCGCCAGCAATTTTTCGCCGCAGTAACGAATGGCTTCTTCTTTGGTCGCAAATTGTTTGTTCAATTCAATCATGTCTTTTTCTAATACTTGCATTCGGCTCATCCTTTCTTAATTTGCTGCTTTGATCGATGCTACGATCCGTTGATAGTTCGTCGTTCCCATCAAATTATTGACAGATAGGTGGATCGCTTCTGGCGCTGACGTTTGCGCTTGCGGCGTTAGGGCTTCTTTTGTGATCACCAGTGAAGAGGCGTTGGCATGGAGATCATTGATATGGCTTTTTCTGATCGGCATCGTCAGAGCTTCTTTGGCTAAAAGATCTTGGAAGACTTTCTGAGCCATCGTTGCCGAACCTTTGCGATCATCGTGGGCCAAAATGATTTCGCTGACTTGCTTAAGGTCATTGGCGGAAGGAACATCTACCTGGTTGCCTGCTTCAGACTTTTTTGCTGACTCCCCCGTTGTCTTAGTCCCTGACAATGTGGCTACGATTTCATCGTACCGTGGAGAGTTCAGGAAATTTTCAACCGCGACAAAGGTCGCATTTGGCGCTTTTTGTTTGGCACGTTCTTGCAATTCTTCTTGAGTGACGATCAGCGTATTGGCATCGTCCGTCAAATTGTTGATGGCGGAATTCGAGACATTTTGTGGAAGACCCGCTTCTTTGACTTTTTTACGTAAGATCGATGCCCCCATAGCACTGGAACCCATGCCTGCATCACATGCGAAGATGATACGATTGATGCCAGTCATTGGTTGAGCCGCCAAGCCTTTTGAGCTGAGTTTTGCTGCTTGCGTTTGTTGTACTTTTTCTTCAAAATTATCCACCGTATCCTTCGCATCTGCTTTCAAGATCGCGGCAGCGACGATAAAGGATACGCCTGCTCCTACGGCAATTCCCGCTAAGACAGAAACGACACTCATCACCGAGTTGAATGGCGTCATTGCTAAGATCGCAATGATCGAACCTGGTGAAGCAGGTGCCCGTAAGCCTGCACCTAGCAATTGGAAGGTAAAGCTTCCTGATACACCGCCGGCAATCACTGCTAAGAACATCAATGGTTTCATCATGACGTATGGGAAGTAGATCTCATGGATCCCACCGATAAAGTGAATGATGATCGCTCCAGGTGCCGAAGATTTCGCTGCTCCTTTTCCGAAGAAAGTGAAGGCTAGCAAGACTCCTAAACCAGGTCCAGGATTGGCTTCTAACAAGTAAAGAATCGATTTCCCAAATTCGCTGACTTGCTCAGTGCCTAGTGGTGTCAAAATTCCATGGTTGATAGCATTGTTTAAGAATAAGATTTTTGCTGGTTCAATAAAGATATTGGCTAATGGAATCAAGTGGGCATTGACGATTACTTCGACCCCTGCTGCCATTGCTTCTGTCAAGGTGTTAACAACTGGCCCGATTGCTACAAAGCCCAGTAATGCTAAAGCAAAACCGATCAAACCTGATGAAAAGTTGTTGACCAACATTTCAAAGCCAGCGCGAACTTTGTCTTGGAAGATCTCGTCAAATTTCTTGATGACCCAACCGCCTAAAGGACCCATGATCATTGCACCCAATAGCATTGGGATATCCGTTCCGACGATGACCCCCATCGTTGCGATCGCCCCAACCACGGCTCCGCGGTCACCAGCAATCACTTTCCCGCCAGTATACCCGATCAAGATTGGGATCAAATACGTTAGCATTGGACCGACCATCGTTGCAAAGGCTTCATTTGGTAAATACCCATCTGGAATAAATAATGCCGTTAATACACCCCATGCAATCAATGCGCCGATATTCGGCATCACCATACTCGACAACGTACTGCCTAATTTTTGAACTTTTGCTTTGACTGATGATTTGGCTGCTTTTTGTGTCTGTTCCATTTTTTTCTCTCCTCTCGTCTGCTTACACCCTTATTGTAGGCGCTTCCCAAAAAGCTCGAAAGTCGTACTTTGGCACAAAAAACTGTGCCAAAACTTGTAGCCAAACGGATAGAACAAAAAAAGGCGAGCAGCCCCTGCACTCGCTTATTTTTGTTATGTTTCACGTGGAGCATTTTTTTGGATTTTGCCAAAACGCAAAAAAAAAACGTGTACTCACTCCTTCTACACAAGGTAGAAAGAGCAAGTACACGGAGGCAGCTCATTCATTTATTTCGTTCGCTGCTCTTGTTACAAGCCAGCCTGCTGCTGATCGCTTATTCTTCTGCCAGCAAAATCTGTTGGATCTCTTCAACCGATTCGGCATCACTAAGCGCCCGAACATTCTGCATATCAGAACAAAAAAAGGCGATTTCTTGCAAAACAGCTAATTGCTGCTCTTTTAGGACGACTACGAAAAGGATCGTAGCGATTTTGGGCTGCTCCTTCGTGCCGAAGTCAACGCCATCAGGCACTTGGATCAAAAAGAGTCCTTCTTCCTTGATCCATTGCTGGGCTTCTTCTTCCGCATGGGGCAATGCCACAAAGTTGCCGATGTAAACACCTGCTTTTTGATGGCGCCGCAAAAGGCTTTTGACATAGGGGAAGGAAACGATCTCCTTGTTGACTAAGTACTCGCCAATTTTTTTCAGGGCCTCTGTGGCATCGGTAAAGTGTTGATCCAACAAAATCCGCTCCTGTGGAATATACATCGCTGATCCCTCCTATTGTTTTACTTCTTCAATCAAGAGCGAAGAGAGCAACTGATAAATAATCGAATCATTACCCGAATTAAAAATCTCCGTATTTAGATCATTCATAATGATCGAACCACTGATTTTTCCTAACATCTGAGAGCTTGTTTCATTGATAGGATACGGCGCAAGCATGACTAATAAACGGGTAACAGCGATTTCTTTTTTATCCATCGCTAAAAGGGGCAAAGGTTGTTTCAAGTCGAAAATACGAAAAACTGGTTGCAGGATCGCCGAGCTCGCCGCGTGAAACAAGGCAAAGTGAGTGTCAGGAATGCCCACTGGCGCTTGGAAGTAGCGCCGTAAGAGACGATCAACGACTTTCTCACGATCCAAAACAACATGTTCATCAAAAGACGTCAGCACCAGCTGCAACGTTTCTTCCAAGTCCGCTGGGTTATCAATGGCTTGCACTTGAAACAGCGCCAATAGCTGGTTAATGGCTTCGATAAAAGCCAAGACCGCTTCATAGGATTCCTCTTTGACCAAAGCAGAGGGTGCTTTTTTTGCGGAACGTTTTTTCTGACTAATGGCTTGGAAGGCCTTCTTCAACTCTTGAATATCTTCTTCTAGCAGGATCGGTGAAACGAGTTTGTACTCTCCTTGATACCCTGGCAGCAAGGAAGTCGAGATCACCAAGTCATAGGTCTCCTCGATATTTTCCCGTTTGACATCCCCCACTCGAAAGAAGGTGATTTGATTGATAAAGGGAAAATGTTTCCGCAGCTGCATCTCTAATAAACTGATGGAGGCTAATCCGCTAGGAGAGATCCCTGCAATATTGACTTCTAACACTTTCGGATTTTTTTCCAACGAATTGGCAAAATGCAGGACCATATAGGCGATTTCTTCTTCCGAGAACTGCTGCTGCGGAAAGACCTGCGGCAGATGATTACGAATCCCGCTGGCGATCTCGACATACTGGTTCATGATTTTTTCTAGGATAGGGTTGTTCAAATGATCTTCTTCTAAAATCGCCCGCGTCATCACTCCTGAGATATGGGTCAGCAGCATTTTATACAAGTTCGTATCTTCATAAAACGCCACTTCCGTTTGCTCACTGACCAATTCGATCAAGCGTTTTACACGATAAGCCAAGTCGGTATCAAAATTGTCATCAAAAAAATCACGATCAAAGGAATTAGCAAAATCACCTAGTAACACGGCAAAAAAGACGATTTCGTTGATGGAATAAAGCAGTTTCGTCTTTTCGGCGATCTGAGCAAAAATCTTTTTCGCCACCTTCAGCAAGTCTTTGTTGATCTGACTCGGGTACGTCTCTTCTTCCACCGTGTAGCCCAAAGCTACCCGATCCATGGCTAGCGCCAGCATCAAGACGATAAACGCCAATTTGCGGTCACTAAGTTCCTTGAACTGCGGCTCGATGGTTTCTCGAATCAGCCGCTGGGCTAGCAATAGATGGTCACGGGACAGAAATTGAAAAATAAACGGGGCTTCATCATCGGTTTCCAGTAAATGGAAAAATTGGTACTCATTGATCTCCATCACTAGTGTATTGGCTGTGATCAACCGCCGATATTTTTCGGAGCCTTCGATCTCATATCCTTGATTGCGCACGATCCTTAACGGCAGCCGTGCGAGACTTTCTTCTAGCTGTTTGATATCTGAAAAAAACGTCGTATTGCTGATTTGGTAGCGATCCAAGAAGAAATGACTAGATACAGGCTTCGTGGCGGTAGTCAGTTGCAGCAAAATACGATGTTGTCGCTCACTAGCCGCGAATTCTTGATCGGTATCTGCCATAATGGCTTCTTGCAATTGGCGAATGCTCGTTTCTGATGCAAAAATTTGGAAATGACCACGACCGACCTTCTCTAAGGTAGCTCCTACTGTTTCCAGCGATTTTTCTAGATTAGCCAGTTCACGGTACACCGTTCGTTTACTGACTTTTAAGACTTGCATCATGCGATCTAAAGAAACTGGACCGGTACTATTCATCAATTCCGTTAATAAAAGTGTTTCACGATTGGTCAAAAACATAGTCGACTCCTTCTGTCAGTAACTGACGATACGCATCTGTCGTCAATAAATCATCCACCACCAGTAAAGGAACATCTGGGATCGGGCACTTTTCTGCAAGTTCTTTCGGGAGGATATAGACTGCCGTAGGGTCAAGAGCTTGTCCTTCATACGCCATTTTTTTGATGGTCAAAGACAGCGCTTGTTGGCGGGCCATTTTTCTTAGTATCTCCACTGCCATCGTTTGTGAACCGCGTTTTTTTCCAGTATACAAAAAGATGATCGTTGAAAATCCTAACGAACTTGCTCCCTCGGTTTGCAGCGATTTTTGCGGATCCTGTTCTCTTCTTTGTAAATCTTGGATCAGCGGGGCATACTCATCTGCCGCCAAAAAATTATCTAACACATAATGCTGTGCGTGTGGTGTCTGCTTTTGGGCAATAGCTGCTAATTCCCGTTGGGTGATCACCAAAAGCGCGGGATCATCGGTCACACGATAAATCGACTGATAGCGGACAGGAAACGTTAGCTGGGCTTCTTGTAACTGTTTTTTTAGTATGCTGGCACCAATCGCACTGGACCCCATCCCTGCGTCACAGGCCACGACGATCTCCGTGACTTTCTTCATTTTCGGCATCTTACGCTCCTCATTTTCTGTATTAGACTTCCGTTTTAACAGCACACTAGCGATCGCAAACGATACGACCGTACTGACGATAATCCCAGCTAAGACACCTAGGATCATAGACGGCGGTGTATTGAGTAAAATCGCTAAGATCGAGCCCGGAGACGCAGGCGCTCTTAAGCCTACCCCTAAAAATTGGAAGATCAGCGTGCCACTGAAACCACCAATGATCGGACCGAGCAACACCCAAGGATCGAGCAGAACAAACGGGAAATACACTTCATGAATCCCACCAATAGCCTGCACAAAAACGGATGCTGCGGCATTCGTTCGGTTTCGCTTTGAACCCAAAAAAAGATACGCCGCTAAGACCCCTAATCCTGGACCGGGATTGGCCTCGATCAAAAATAAAACCGACTGACCATTGAGTGCCGCTGCTTCGATCCCTAGCGGTGTAAATAGACCATGGTTGACAATATTATTAAAAAACAAAACCTTCAATGGTTCTACAATGATATGAATAAAGGGCAAAACGTTTTGCTGAACAAAATAATCAACGAGCTGATAGCTGCCGAGACTGAACCAATTAAAAAGCGGCGCTAATAGGAAGTAACTGCCTAAAAAGAGGAGTCCGCCAAACGCACCTGCAATAAAATTGCGCACCAGCATCTCATAGCCACTTTTGACTTTGCTCACGATCGAATCACTGCGGTACAATAGCCAGCCCGCTAGCGGTCCCAGCAGCATCGCCCCAAAGACCTGGGGAATATCCGTTGCGAGAATAGCCCCTAAGACCGCCACTGCTCCTACGACCCCACCTCGTTCAGGCGCCAACATCTGCCCACCTGTATAGGCGATCATGAGGGGCAGCAGCACAGTCAAGACCCCTTGTTCCATTTGCTGGATCACTTGTTGATCGACTGAGAAAAAAGGCAGCAGGAATGAAATCAGCATCCACGCAATAAAAATACTTAAATTCGGCATCATCATGCGAGAAAGATAATTCGTATAAAACTTAACCGTTATCATTTTTTCTCTGGAAGACGAGGTCTTGTTCATTTTATCCGCTTCCTTTCTCTTCTCTATTATAAGATGTTCTGGCAAGACTGAAAACAAAAAAAGCATACGTTTTTTAAAACAGAAATCAAAAAAAGCTGACGTAAAACGCCAGCTTTTGAAATAGCTTCAATTGATTTAGTTTACGCGTACCGCGAAATCTGGTGAGTAATAAGAGTAACTGCTAACAGAAACATTTTGACCTGGTGTTGGTGCATGAACGTATTGTCCGTTACCCATAGCGATCGCCACGTGGTGTGTGCTTCCGCGGCTACCCCAGAATAACAAGTCACCAGCTTTTGCTTCATTGATCGAAATCACCGTACCAGAAAATTCTTGTGCGTAAGTTACCCGTGGTAATGAGATCCCAACTTTAGCAAATACATATTGTGTAAAGCCAGAACAGTCAAAGCCGTCTGGTGTCGTACCACCCCATACATAAGGAGTACCAATGTATTTCATTGCTTCTGCTACGATTGCTGAACCGTTGACCGTTTGTGCGGGTGCAGGAGTATTGCTTGCACCATTGCCGCTATTGTTCGATCCTTGGTTGTTATTGCTATTGTTATTGTTGGCAGGAGTCGATGGTGTCGTATTTGTTGAACCGCCACCTTGTGATGAATCTCCTTGTGTGTTATTAGTCGTAGAACTAGAATTTGTTGTAGCGCTTGGTGTTGTTGAATTTGATGTTGAAGAGTCACTAGACGCTGCTGCTTCCTGAGTAGCTGCTTCAGCTGCTACTCCTGCATTGTCCTGTTTTTCCCGGAGCGCCTGCCGCCGCCGCTTCTTCTGCAGCGATGCGTGCTTGTTCTGCTTCGTATTCTTCTTTTTGTTTTTCTAAATCAGCTTTTTCATCTTCTTTCGATGCTTGCTGAACAGCCAATTCCGCTTGTAAAACATTTAAATCGGCTTGTTTGGCTTGTAGATCCCCTAATTGTGTTTCTAATTCAAATTGGTTCGCTGCGATTTCTGCCAATTTATCGTCGTTTTCCGCTTTTTTCGCTTCAACTGCTTCTTGGTCTGCCTTTTGTTGATCCACAAGATCTTTGTTAGCATTGACGATCGTCGTCATTGCTTGCACACGGCCAATAGCATCTGTTAAAGAGTCAGCTTCTAATACTGCATCAATAAAGTTCGTGCTTTGACCATTGACTTGAACGTCACGGGCTTGTTTTTGGATCGCTTCTTCACGCTTTTCGATTCTGACTTTCAAATCAGCAATTTCTTGCTTCAACTTTCCAGAATCCGCACGCAAATCACCTTGTTGTTGCAACAAAGTTTGGGCTTTTTCATTGATTGCAGCCACGTCGCTTTCAAGTGCTGCTACTTGTGACTGGATGCTCGCTTGCTGGTTTTGCAAGTCAGAGATCTCTTTATTTTTTTCTTCAATTTTATTGTCAAAATCTGATGCAAAGACAAGTGTCGGTGCTGCTGCAGAAGTAAGAACAATTGAACTTACTAACAATAAAGATAAAATTCGCTTTTTCACTCTTCATTCCTCCGGCTGTTGCTTCCCCTAATATGGTTTTTTTATGTATAAATGCTTAAGAATACCTAAAGTCCTTCACGATAGTGTGATTGTAACACAGCCGTATGTCAGAGAGATAAAAGGAATATTACAAAAACATTTCAATCGCTGTTATTTTTATACAGTCAAACGCAAAAAAAATGAAGCTATTCGTCTTTGAATAGCTTCATGAATGGAACGACTAAAAGGATAAACAAAATGATGTTCAATAAAAGCGTTGGTGCTAAAAAGCGGGAAACAAAGAATGACGTGCTAACTGATGCGATCTTAAATAGCAACTGGACGCCCAACGTCACAACTTCTAAGCTTGTAACAAAGATGATCATTCCGAAAAACATGGTAAATACATTTTGATAAAGCGTATTTTGCAAAATATACATGATCCACACGATCAAGGGAAACGCCACCGTGTAGATGCCGATCACACCGACATAATACACGTCATAGAGGCAGCCGATCACAAGCGCCGTGGTGATCAAAAAGTTTTTCGGCAAATACTTCGCGCCACATAAAAGGGCGATCAATAAAAGATGCGCACTGGCGATATAATTGTCTTGGGTCCATTTTTCTAAAAAACGCGTCAGTTGTCCATCTGCCAACATCATCAAAAAGAAGACGCCCGCTGCCAGGTATTTGATGTAGTCATGCTTTTTCATGGCTATTCCTCACCTGCCAAGCGTTTGATAATCGTTACTGCTTGAATATCATACATTTGGGCATACGGTTTTACAAACACTTGGGTATCAAGACCAAACTCATCTTTGGTGGTACGGATCACTGTTCCGATCGCTAAGTCGGCAGGCGAGTTTCCGCCTAATCCAGAGGTCTGCACGACATCGCCTTCCTTCAGCTCATTGTCCCCTGTCAACTGGGTAATGACCAAGGAACGTTCTTTTTGATCGTAACTACTTAGAATCCCAAAGTTTGACCCATCTTCGCCGCTGATCCGAACCGGATAGTGGTTAGAATTCTGGTTTTCAGAAGTCAAAAGTTCAATTTTAGAAGAAGCCGCATTGACTTCTACCACACGACCAATCAAGCCTTTTTGCGACATGACCGCCATGTTGACCTCAACGCCGTCTCTTGAGCCTCGATCCACGATCAGCATATCTTGCCAAGTATCAGGTGACCGATTGATGACATTGGCGGAGATCCGTTCATAATTCGTCAAGGTCGCATTCAGCTCTAGCTCTTCTTTCAAGGCATCGATTTCTCTTTGCGCATTGTCCTTCGCTTGTTCCAGTTCATCAAAACTGTCCAATTTCTCTTTTAAACGTTCATTTTCTTCATACGTCACAAACAAGTTTTTGACTGAATTCGCCCCATTTTCGATCCAACGAAAAGGCGCCGTAATCACTTTATCGATAAAGCCAACGGAGTCATTGACCGTTGATTGCACAACATTGGTGGAGTTTCCCGCAGCTCTGCGGGCGATCGTCACGCTTAATACGGTGACAACTAAAATCACAATAATCAATGTGATGATAATATTTTTATTAGGATTAAACTTTTTCACAAAGACACCTCAAATAATTCCAAACTGTAGTTCCAATTTTACCATTAATACCCTGCAAACAAAAGCTAAGTTGACCGTCTTAATGTTTTTTTTGTAATTAAGTTTCTGAAATTTTCAACAAAAAAAAGAGACGTTCCGTCTCTTAATCACAACTTTGAATGACTGCTATCATCCCGCTGCTAAAGGAAAAACCTGCTGTTTGTGTCAGAAATTCATTGCTGGCATAAGAAGTTGGGTACGGCACTTGGACGTTTTCTAATAAATACTTGCTACCTGTCAACGTCAAATCTGTTACCGGCGTCAAACAGCAGTACGCCAAATACTGCATCTCGGGTTCTTTTTCCAATTGATAGGTGCCTGGTAAAAAGAACTGAACGACATTTTGACGATCTAAAAAACGCAGATTTGGGGCAAATGGACGAAACCGATCTTCTAAAGGCAGCCATAGATTGGCTAAAAGATGGTCGAGACGTCCTCCTGTTGCACCAATCAAGTCGATTTGCGCTTCTGGATAGCGACGCAACGTCTCCACCAATGCCAATTGGGTATCTGTATCATCTTTTTCAGCAGGAGCTTGGATCACTGTGTTGACTTGTTGTTTGACTGCTTGCAGTTCGCCTGCGGTCAAAGAGTCGAAATCACCAATCGCTAGATCGACTGGCCGTTGGTGCTGAAGCAAAAACAATGCCCCGCGATCAATCCCAATGTATTTGTCATACGTCATCAGCGGTGGCCAATTTTCAGGGCGCCCCCCTGCTGCTAACAAAATCTTCATTTATTGCAAAGCTTCTTTCAAGGCTCTGATTTGTGCTGCAGGTTCATCGGCATCGTAAATATAGCTTCCTGCTACGAAGACATTTGCACCTGCTTCCAGGCAACGTTTGGCTGTCTCAGGAACGATCCCGCCATCTACCTCGATATCATAATGGTAGCCTTTTTCTTCTTTTAAAGCAGCCAGTACCGCAATTTTTTCTAGTGATTCTTCAATAAAGGATTGCCCACCAAACCCTGGATTGACCGTCATGACTAACACTTGATCACACATGGATAAAACATGTTCAATGGCTGATACTGGTGTGCCTGGGTTGATGACGATTTCTGCTTTGACATTTTCTGCCACAATCATTTGGATCGCACGATGGATATGAGGTGTTGCTTCCGCGTGGATCCCAATGATATCTGCCCCAGCTTCTGCGAAGGCATGGATATACTTTTCTGGTTCGGTGATCATTAGGTGAACATCCAACGGCAGTTTGGTAACTGGGCGAATCGCTTTAACGATGTTTGGGCCTAAGGTAATATTAGGGACGAAATGACCGTCCATCACGTCTACGTGAATATAATCTGCGCCATGGCGCTCTACCAGCTCAATGTCTCTTTGAAGATTTGCAAAATCGGCACTTAAAATAGATGGTGCTAGTTTTATCATGCTTTTCCCTCACTTTTTCTTCTTTTTATAAACCGGACGTCGGTTTTCAATCTCTTCTAAAAATTGCACGTAATTCTTATAACGAGTCTCGGCAATCTCATTTGCTGCAACCCCCTGCTTAACTGCACAATCAGGTTCATTAAGGTGCATACATTCCCTAAAACGACAGTTGGCAGCTACCGCTAAAAAGTCAGGAAATAGTTTGGGTAACTCCACCGCTTCGATTTCCAAAAAGTCGATTGAACTAAATCCTGGTGTATCGGCAACCAATCCATCACAAATCGGCAAGAGCTCCACATGACGGGTCGTATGTTTCCCCCGCCCGAGAGATTCTGAGATCACTCCTGTTTCCAATGCCAATTCTGGGACGATCCGATTCAGCAATGTCGACTTTCCAGCACCGGATTGCCCCATAAAGACGGTGATCCGCTCAGGAAAGTACCGTTGAAGTTCCAATAGATCTTCGCCTTCTGCTTTTGACGTGATCACGTGGTAGCCAATTGCTTGATAGGTCTCCTCAATTGCTTTCATTGCGGCAAGATCTTTCACAAGATCCGCTTTTGTCAAAAAGATGATCGGTTCGATCCCCTCATACTCTAACGTCACTAAAAAGCGATCCAATAGATTATAGGAGAAGTTCGGCTCAACTAGACTTGTCACGACCACCCCTTGATCCACATTTGCGACTGGCGGTCGAACCAGCTCATTTTTTCGCGGCAAGATCTCTAAAAGATAACCGTCTGTTTGATTGCTGCTTTCAAAGATCACTTCATCCCCCACCAAAGGAGTGATTTTTCGATTCCGAAAATTTCCTCGAGCGCGGGTTTGAAAGATTTCATCTTCTGATGCCACATAATAAAATCCGCTTAGCGCTTTGATGATTTTTCCCTTCAAACAATTTCCTCCTCGTTTTTTACTATTGTATCATATTTTCAGGTCTTCTCACTGGCTGAAAACACAAAAAAAGCCTGAAGCGAATGCTTCAGGCAGCAAAAAATCGGGAAGACAGGATTCGAACCTGCGACCCCTTGGTCCCAAACCAAGTGCTCTA